>Ga0074198_1000044_pt1 | contig 211232 bp, 196 predicted proteins | sample EPASupsiteSAE323_FD_64527 | JGI IMG/M metagenome (GOLD analysis project Ga0074198, IMG submission 64527) | Bioremediated contaminated groundwater from EPA Superfund site, New Mexico - Sample SAE3-23 | ecosystem: Environmental > Aquatic > Deep subsurface > Groundwater > Contaminated ...
TTTGCATGTGTTTGCGTACATACAAAAGGGTAGTGGATTTCCCGGATGCTGGCGATGTTTTTTTCCAATTCACCGCTGTATTTTTATGCTGCCATCTGCTGCACTTTTATTTTGCCATACACAACAATACCAGCACAGTTGCTTATGTCAATCTGGATTGTTCCCAAAGCATTTCCGCTAGTATTAGGCCTAACAATTGGAGACGATAAGACTGAATAGTTTACTGCTGCTTCAACTTTTTGAGGCAATATTAAACCTAAAGCAATTGAAATAGCTGCAACCGCAAACAGCAGTGTGTGATACTGTTTTTTCAACTCAAGCCCCCCATGCCCCATACGCCTAAATTCAATAAATAATCACCAAACATCCCCAAATACCCCCTATATAACTCAAAACATCCGTACGATAATAGGAATAATAATTGTTATGATTTCTTCTGCAGATGAATCCGTGCATTATACCCATGTTTCTCAAGCATATAGATCAAATTGTTTCCATCTATGAGCGCCAAAGGCTTATCTTTTGCAAATTCTCTTGAGTCATTCCCATAGTAACTTGTTGTGACCAAAATGCCTTTTACCGCGCCTTCATTAATCATTGTTCCATATAAATCCCTTACTGCTGATACTGGAACGATGTTGTTATAACGTTTAGCCTGTATTACAAACTTACCACCTTTAATTGGATTTGGATCAAAGGCTATAGCGTCGACACCATAATCTCGACTCGCCCGAGTAACCCGTACTTCGGAGTTATCTTCAGAGAATTCTTTTGCAAATAGTTCCCTTATTAAATGTTCGAAATCAGCCCAGTCCATGGTAGCTAAATTCGGAATTGAGTTAATATCAGCGAGGATATCGCGAGATTCAATAAATCGCCGATCTTCTCGGTTAATATCTAAAATAGGTTTCACGGGAGCTAGCATTGATAGTGAGCCAGCCACAAGTCCTTTAAGGCTTTTAAAACATTCCTTTGGAGTTACTCTAGCTAGATTAAATCCCTCAAACACTTCTCTTGATGCACTGCAAGAAAGAACGCATGAAGTAAAATCATTACCTGTTTGAGGATCAATACCCCTTACCCATCCGTTAAATACAATTGTTTTTACATGAGTCGTATACACCGATTCAAATATCTCATGAAATGTTCTCAATGTAATTTGAAGAAGTGTATTTTCATAGAAGCTTTCAAAATCCTTTTGTTTCATCTCTACTGATTTGGTTTCACGACGAATTGCAATATATTTGTATTCAATTATTCGGGGTAAATCATTAGGATTAGGCAACCAGTAATTTACAATAACAATATTTGAACCTTCCTCATATTGGACATCAAATTCTTTAGAAATAGCATCAGGATAGATTGACTTTTCCAGTACTAATCTTATGTAGTTTTCAATAGCAGTAGGATCTCCCGCTTCAAAATCCAATTGAAACTTATCAATTGAATTGTTATGGGCAAGCAACTCATCCTCATATAACGTTTTTTTTGAATCATAGTCGGATTGAGCCGCAGCTTTTTTATCTTCATAAGCTTTGAGTTCTTGTTGGAGCTTTTCGTCGGCTTCTTCTTCTTTTGCTTTTCGGGCGCGAGCTCGTGATTTAAAAATGTATTCTAAGAAAGACTGTTTTGGTACGTTAAGTCTTATTGATATTGATTCCAAGGTCGGTACTTGGTCTGAAAAAGTAAAGGCTTTAAATGCTTTATACTTTTTAAGGGCATTCCAGTTTAATCTATCATTCACAGATAAAGTAGCCATTAACAATGTATTATATGATTCGATCAATTGCTGAGCTTCGATTGTGTCGAATTCGGCTTGACTTTTTTCATCATCAATGGCTGCTCGTATTCGTTTCCTTTGTTCTTGTTCAGCCCACTTAACTAATTGGTTATCAACTTTCATAGATAATTCTTGAATTGTTGAGGCTTTGATCAACTTCGAAACTCCTAAATAACTATTTGATATAGTCTTTTCATAATAATAACGACTAGCCAACTCAAAGCCTCTCCCTTCGGCGTTCGAATATATTCGACAACAAAAAGCCAATATTGCTAAAATAGTCCACCCAAAACTTGTAAATGCCCCATAAAATACGAAAACCGCCGCCTAAGCAGCAGTTCTCTTAATACAATACAATACCTATAGGTTATTTTACCTCTTTTCAAGCTCCGTTACCATAAATGTACTAATTATTGTGAGATATATAATCAATACGGGATGTTTAGGAGTTGATTCATAAAATATTGATTTAAGCCAATTCTAATATCGGTCTTGCCTAACTAAAAATTATGGTGCTGAATAATAATTGATTGGGGGAGGTAGTTACGCTTTTAAATTGCTAAATAACCTTGCACTAAAATATAACAACTACATCCGCCAGCATCATCGGCGGCGGGCGCATACCTCGTCCGGGCGAGATCAGCCTGGCCCAGAACGGGGTGCTCTTCATGGATGAATTTCCTGAATTCAGCCGGGACGTATTGGAAGCCCTGCGTCAACCCCTGGAGGATAAAGTAGTCACCGTGGCCCGCGCCCAGGCCGCTGCCACCTACCCGGCTAATTTCTCGCTGATCGCGTCCTGTAATCCCTGCCCCTGTGGTTTTTATGGGTCCGACCAGGAATGCCGCTGCACCCCGCTGCAAATCCAAAAATATCTGAGCCGCATCAGCGGTCCCCTCCTGGATCGGATGGACCTGCAGGTAGAGGTGCCCCGGGTGAATTTTGAGCAGTTGCGGGGAAACAGCCATGCGGAAGGTTCGGAGAGCATGCGGGAACGGGTGATGGAGGCTCGGACGATACAGCATCAGCGCTTTGCCCGTTATAAGGTGAATCTGAACTCGGAGATGCGGCCATCGGATATCCGCAGGTTCTGCAGCCTGGACCCCGAATCGGAACAACTGCTGAAGAACGCCTTCGATCGGCTCAATATGAGCGCCCGCGGCCACGACCGGGTCCTGAAGGTGGCCCGCACCATTGCCGACCTGGATCACTCAGAATCAATCAAGCTGCCGCACCTGGCCGAGGCTCTGCAATACCGTAGTTTGGACCGGAAGTACTGGAAAAAATAAACCTCCCCGGCGGGGAGGTTTAAGATCAAATGCTTATTCAAGGCTGCGATATTGTTTATCCTGTTCCTCCTGGCTTGCTGGCTTGCTAGTCTCATACCCTGAAGGTTCCAGCATTTTGGGGATGGAAAAGGGGACAGATCCCTGGTCCCTGCAAGCATAGGGTTTATCTATTGACCATCAGGATGATTGCTGTTTCTTTTTATTCCAGTTAAGCATGAATAAGACGCCTACAAGGATTGCCGGCCCGCCAATGGCTAAACACGCCCCAATTATGTCAAACCAGGGCAGAGTCCAAGCCATCCAAATAACATACAACAAACCCGCCAGGATAAAGAATATCCCCCCGACAATTTCATATCGCCAGGCTATTATCAGTACAACCAGCAAGACCAACGAAGGCAGGTTATGCATGAACAAGCCGATCAGTATCCTCTGAGTGCTCAGTCCAGGTGAAATCACATCCAGCGAAAACATAGCCAAAAACAATATAAACAGTATCGCCAGGGCTCGCGGTGCCCAGTATAGATATCGGTTGACTTGTCGCTCCATATCCTCTAGCTCCTGTATGTTGATAGGGAAACCTTCTGACCACCTGACGCCGGCATAACCGCAAGCAGCGGACAGACGAATCCTCCCCATATTTGAGGAAGATTCCAGCAAAATGTCTTAACAGTCTACATTTCCTCCGGCGGATTATTCTCTGCCGGCTCATCAGACGTGGTCTCTCCTGTCGTCGACTCCTCCGAAGCTGCCTCAGCCGGTTCCACCGGCGGGATCACCTCTGCCGCTGTGCTGGTTTGCATCTCATTATTCCTAATAACAAAGACAAAGATGGGGAACAGCCCCAATAGAATAGAGAGTATGGTGAACAGAATAGCATTCTCTGAATACATTTCAAAGAGTTTATACAGAAACATTACCAGGAATATCATCAGGACAAGCCAGATTATCGCCCCGAGTACCGGAATCCCGCAAAGCAATGAGCCCCCTACCATGCCCACCGGATACCATAAGCCCAGATTATCGATATGCAAGCCAAAAAGGTCCATCTCATCAACCAGCATCCCCATGATATACAGGTCAGCAATGGGGATCCAGGCCAGCCAGGGGTTTTCAATTCCCCGGTTTTTGGCCAGGGTGTAAAGTCCGATCGATTTCAGACAATAAAACAGTAATCCAATCAGCAGGCACACCACTACGACGGCTGCTCCCATTGCCATTAAAGCTGTCAGGCCATTTCCGCTTTCCATAGTAAACCTCCCTAAATGTTTATTAGTATAGATCGTCTGTGGGATATCCCCCCAATATCCTCTTGACATTATATTCACTACAATAAATGTCTTTTCCTTCTAAAATGATAGACAATTGTCGGATAATGCGACCTCCTTTCATCATACATCAACCAGGGGGATCGCGGTTTTGCCAGCATAGAATATCCATTGCCGTGAGGCCTCTCGCACTGTTATGCTTAAGTTAATTGACAGGAGCGATGTCTTATGAAAAACCGCGTTTCAATATTAATTATTATATTTGGATGCCTGCTGACAGGTGCAGGTCTTTGGCGCGGCGAAGCCGGTGCGGTCCTGTTAAAAGGCATCCGCATCTGCCTTGAATGCATTGGCATCGGATAATGACTCAAGGAGCGGTCATGATTTGGAAAAGCGCCGGATTGTTCAACTCTTTTCAGCTTTATTAAACAACGCCTATATCAAGGGCTTTGCCACACTTTCTATCTACCAGGGGCAAGGGAAGGCCGTCTGTGTCCCGGTCCTCAATTGTTATTCCTGCCCCGGAGCCCTGGGCTCCTGCCCGGTGGGGTCTGCACAATTCTTGCTGGCTTCTTACAAACATCAGGTATCCCTTTATATTGCCGGGATCTTAACTCTGGCCGGAGCTTCCAGCGGCCGCCTGGTCTGCGGATGGTTGTGCCCTTTTGGTCTGCTGCAGGAACTGCTGAATAAGATTCCTTCGCCCAGGTGGCAGCTGGCACCTGTTCTTAAATGGCTGAAATACCTGGTATTGATCCTGACCCTTTTGCTCCCGATACTGTGGGTCAATTCAGCCGGTCTGGGCTCTCCGTATTTCTGTAAATATCTCTGTCCGGCCGGCACTTTGGAAGCCGGATTGCCGCTGGGCCTCGGCAGCGGACAGCTGCACCCCCTGCTCGGCGCTCTATATTACTGGAAACTGGCCCTGCTAATCCTGCTGGTTGCAGCCTCAATCATGATATTCCGGCCGTTCTGCCGCATAATCTGCCCGCTGGGCGCGTTCTATGCACTCTTTAATTCGATAAGTCTGTGGCGATTGGAGATAAATCCGGCCCGCTGCGTTTCCTGCGGCATATGTACCAATATCTGCCCTATGGAAATTCAAGTGACCGAAAATCCCAATCATCCGGAATGCATACGCTGCATGCGCTGCACGCAAAACTGCCCTTTTGAGGCAATCGCTTATACCCGCATCAACCCCGCCCCGATTGGTCTGACCGGTGAAATACCGGAAGATTTAAGAACATAATTAAGGAGGTCGTTAGCGTGAAAGTTTCAGTCAGACTCTTGGTCAGCGTATCCCTGCTGCTGTTTACCCTGTTCATTATGGCCGGATGCAGCGAATCACCCCCGGCTACTACACCTGATAATACCAGTAACAAACCATCAGTTACTAATGAGAAGTCAAAACCTGAGCAGCAGACTGTTACTAAAGACCAGGCAAACCGTGAACAACCAGCTGTTAACGAAAACAAATCGAAACCTGACCAAAAATCCGGGACTGAAAACAAGGTAACCCAAGAGCAGTCTAATGTGCAGATGGCACCCGCATTTTCCCTGAACGTTCTTGGTGGCACCGGTAAGGCCATGCAGATCCCCGCCGACATCAAGGGCAGTAAAACCGCCCTGGTCTTCTTTTCCTTGACCTGACCCTCCTGTGTCGATGAGGTGCTGCAGTTGCAGCCCAAACTAACCGCCTGGCAGCAAAAGAGCTTCCAGTTGATCCTGGTATCAAGCGACGGAGCCGACGATTTGCAGGCCTTTTTCAAGCAACATCCCATGCCGGTCAAGGTTCTGCTGGACCCTCAAGGCAAAGCGTTCAGCCAGTACCAGGTCCAGTACATCCCCAGTGACTTTCTGATCAATGAAGCTGGGGTAATCGAAAGCAGCTTTGTGGGTTGGGATGACAGTCGCAGCAAGGAACTGGAAAGTTGGCTGTCGAAATAGACAAAATTATATTATTTGGAGGAATTTCATGTAGCTTTATAGAAATATTAGGGCACCAGTAAATTGAGCTGGTGCCCTCAGATTGTCTGCATATTGTGGCATCCTGCCAATAACCGCCTTTGTGACCGGGCAACCTGGATGGAAAATAAATTATACATATAGGTGATGATCATGTTTTTAGAATACTGGACCGAACAATATGGTCAGGATTCAATTGAAGGACAGGGACAGCGGGGCTTGATCCGTTTTCTGGCCGACATCATCAAGAACTCCTCTAATCCGGCAGTCGCCTGTGCGGCGGATGGCAAACTTATTGCATGTAACACAGCTTTCGAAAAATTAAGCGGTTATCAATCCAATGAATTGAAGCAGCACAGCTGGCTGGATCTAACCGCACCGGGTAATTCGGAGCTATATAGTTTTGATGCAGACCGGGAACCGGACTACGATAAGCTAACTCAGTTGGAAAACTGGTTGCTGTGTCGGGATGGCTCTCATCTCCCTATCAGCTATTATATCCAGGCCATGCAATTTCCTGGTGATGAATCGATCTGTTATATGGTGTTTATAACTGACATCTCCAAACAACTGCGCCTGCAGGAGAGCCTTCGCTATCAAGCAGCTTTTGAGGAACTGCTGGGAAACATCTCCACCCGCTTCATCAACATCCGCACCGAAGAGATCGACCACGAGATCGAAAGGACCCTGAAATATATCGGCGAATTCGTAGCGGCTGACCGGGCTTATGTGTTCATCGTTCGGCATAGTAAGCAAGTAATGAGCAATACTTATGAGTGGTGTGCCGAAGGGATCGAGCCGCAGAAAGAAAACCTGCAGGACTTACCGCTGACCGATTTCAAGTGGTGGATGCAACAATTGAACGAATCAGATCATCTCAATATCCCATCTGTCGCAGATATAAGCGAAGAATACCCGATTGAAAAGAAGACGCTGCTCGAGCAGGATATCCAGTCTCTGTTGGTAGTGCCTATGTCTTCCCAGGGTAGTTTAATAGGATTTCTGGGCTTCGACCAGGTTAACCACATGATGTCCTGGTCTCATCGTGATATCGCACTGCTCAAAATGGTGGCGGAAACCTTCTCCTATGCTCTGGAACGTAAACGCTCTTCGCATCGTTTAGATATGGCTATAAAGATGTTCGACAGCATCTCCGAAGGTATGATGATCGTAAATCAAACCGGAATAACCTGGGTAAATCAAGCCTTCACCGCCATTACCGGTTATTCTTATGATGAAATCGTGGGGCAAGAATATTGGGTGTTGGGAGCACCGGAAGGTAATCCCGTACAACGCGTGGATGAACTCAGGGATTATCTGACCCGGAACCAGACCTGGCAGGGTGTTATACTTGGACGTCACAAAAAAGGTAATTCTTTTCCGGCAGCGGCCTTTGTCAGTGCCATCCAGAATAACAATCCTGATAAACGCAGCTATTTTGTAATATTCGCCGATATCACCGAACAGGACCGTCTAAATCAGGAACGCAAACGGCTTAAGCTGCAGACTGCTCAACTGCAGCGTTTAAACTCTTTGTCAGCTCTTTCTGGAGGCATGGTGCACGAGATCGCCCAACCCCTTAACTCAATAAGGGTGCTGGTAGATGGTATGCTATATTGCCGCCAAAATGGACTGCCCCTGGGTAATAATGAGGTTTTTTCCAAGCTGGGTGATATATCCCTGGAGCTAAGCCGGATTGATGAAATAATCAGCCATATACGTTCCTTTGCCAACCTGGGCAACAAGCCGGAGTTGGAACCTTGCAGCTGGAACGAAGTGGTGGGAAGATCCCTGAAGCTGCTGGGGCGGCAGCTGGCTGCCCACAGTATCCGCGTTACTACCGAACTGGATCCGCACATACCGATCATGCGCGGCAACCTTAACCGACTGGATGAGGTGATGGTCAACCTGCTGGTCAACTCCATGCAATCCCTGGACCTCAGTGAGAGCGAAAACAAGGAAATCATCTGCCGTACCTTCACCGCAAATAATCACAGCTGCTTAAAGGTAAGCGATAATGGGATCGGCATCGAGCCCGAATTGCTGGGCCGAATCTTTGACCCCTTTGTCACCACCAAGTCTTCCTATCATGGGATGGGGCTGGGTCTCTCGGTGGTACAGTCGATCATGAATGCCCTGGCTGGACAAGTCAGGGCTTGTAACAACCCAGAGGGGGGCGCCTCCTTCCAGCTGGAACTGCCTGCCATCATATGAACTGCAGCAGCACTTTTGAGTGCTATAAAAGGGGGAATCGTTCATGAAGATCCTGTTGGTGGATGACGAGGAAAGGAGCCGCATCAATCTGGCCGATTTTCTTGGCAAACTGGGCCATCAAGTGAGTCAGAGCAGCAGTGCGGGACAGGCTCTACAATCATTAGATGATTCTTCATTCGACCTCCTGCTTACCGACAACCGCATGCCGGGTATGTCTGGGCTGGATTTGATGCGTAAGGCCTCGGGCTTGCCGGCTTGCCGGGATATGACCATGGTGATGTTTACCGCCTACGGCGACATGGACAGCAGTATATCGGCGCTGCGGGCTGGAGCTTTCGACTACCTGCTCAAGCCGCTCAATATTGAAGAATTGGTTAAGACCCTTCAGCGAGTCGAACAGAAAAACGGCATTAATCCCCCCTCCATGGCTTTACCGGCCGATACCTCCGGGGGAGCATTCGCGGAATCAGACCTGGTAGAAGCCGCTTCTTTTTCGCAGTCGGGCCGTTATGGCGAAATGATGGTCTATTCCCGCTCCATGCGCAAGATAATGGCACTGGCCCGAAAGCTGCACCTCAATCGCAGTATTCCGGTGCTTATCGAAGGTGAGACCGGGACCGGCAAGGAGATGGTAGCCCGCTACATCCACTACGGTGATGACAACATGGATACTCCCTTTGTAGCCATTAATTGTGCGGCTATACCGGAATCTCTCTTCGAGAGTGAGCTAATGGGATACGAGGGGGGCAGCTTCTCCGGCAGTCATATCCGGGGAAGCAAAGGCAAACTCGATCTGGCCCAGGGCGGCACCTTATTCCTGGATGAGATCTCAGAGATACCACTCAACCTGCAGGCCAAACTACTGCGCTTTATTCAGGAAAAGGAATACTATCGGGTCGGCGGACTGTCCCTCTTAAAAAGCGATGTGAGAATCATCGGAGCCAGCAACCAGAATCTTAAAGTCGCTGTCGATTGCGGTCGTTTTCGCCAGGATCTCTATTACCGTCTGAAGGTGGGCAATATCTATCTGCCGCCCCTGCGCGAACGCAAAGATACCATCCTGCCGCTGGCAGATAAGTTCTTGCAAAAGTTCTCCCGTCAGAACAGCAAAGCCTTCCGAGGATTCACCCCGGAAGCTGCGCACCTGCTGGCCGAATACCGCTGGCCAGGCAATATTAGGGAAATGCGTAATCTTATCGAATGGATAGTGGTGAGTGAGGATGCTGATCTGGTGGATAGCCAGCAGCTGGCCATCATCACCGATAATAATGCGTGGTGGGAAGAACACGATACCGAACAGGGGCAGGAGACATCCCTCAATTCGATTCCGGAGGGCCTACCCCTGAACGAGATCTCCAATGTCATTATTCAAAGAGCTCTTATCAAAAACGGGGGCAATAAGGCGGCTACAGCCAGATACCTGGGCATCTCCCGCAGTGCGCTGTACAAAAGGTTAAAATAGAACCCTATTCCGTTGCTATATTCATTTCCAACTTACCTTCATTGCAATTAAAGCTGATGACCAGAGTCTCCACCTGGCTGATCATGGTCATCATATTCCTGCCGTTGATCAGCATCGGTGGCGTGATGTTGACCGCCACTCCCATCTGTTCCAGTTGGCTCATGCTGCTGCCGGCTACCATATTGGTCAATTCACACAGCGCGCTCTTGGGCATCATATCCAGTTCGGGAACCGGCATACCTCCCATCATGGTGGAAGCTATATTGCGGGCAGTACTGTCGGGCAAGGAGATAACAACATTGCCCTTCAGATCACCTACCAGTCCAATGATGATGTTGACTTCATTATCCGTCTTCAATTTTTCCCGCTTGGCCAGACCGGTCCTCTGTATGCTGGTCATGTTCAGCATATTGAAGATGTTCTGCATACCGACGATAAAGGGGTTCACATATTTTACATCCATATTATTTCCCCTCCCTGGCCGCAACATTGATTTTGACAGGTCCGGCATTACTCTGCATCAAGACTGAACTCGAACTCAGGCGCGCATTGAACATGCTCATACCCTGTCCGGCGAAAACGCTGGGTGGTGCCAGGCGAATATTAAGACCAGGTTGGGCATTATTGACTACGGTTATGGCATTACCGCTGATGATATTGGCTATCTCAGCCCCGGCATACAGAACTTCTTCGTTTTCCACCGATTCGTAATCCTCGCCCGTCATGGCCCCGGCAAAAGTACAGGCGGTCTCTTGACTCATATCCAGCAGGAACCAGCCCTCCCAGCCTCCGGTAAGCCCTACCAGTACGGTAAAGCCGCGGGAAACAAAGCTGTCACCTTCAGCCTCCGGCTGGCCCTTCACTATGTCGGTGTCCAGCATATCCTTGAAAACACTAACGGTAGCGGCCACAAAGGGGCCTATTTGTACTGTACTCAACGTCTCACTCCTTACCTGTTGAAGACTTCCAAAACCTTGTCCACCATCTCCAGTGGTTTAAATGGTTTGGTGCAAAAGTCTGTAATGCCACGGGACAGGGCATCCGCCTTAATGTCCGCGTCACCCATGGCGGAGAGCATGATTATTCTCTGGGCAGGATTTATCTTTTTGATATTTCCGGCCGCATCCAGGCCATCCATTATGGGCATGGTAACATCCATGGTGATCACATCCGGCAAAATTTTGGGGTAGATGTCAAGCGCTTCCTTGCCATTGCCTGCCTCGGCCACGATCTCGAAACCCTCAGGTTCCAGGGCCTTCCTCACCATTTTTCTGGTAATAGGAGAATCATCGACAGCCATAACCCGTATCGGACTCCCATCAGCCTTCAATCCCTTCATATAAACCCCTCCAGTAGATTTGTTTACTTATTGACCGCCTTCATGATTTCTTTGGCTATATCCCAGATGGGGGCCACAATCTCCGCGCCGCCTTTTTTTACTGTATCTCCGGGCATTCCCCATACAATGGCACTCTCCTCCGACTCGGCAATGGTAATGCCACCCGCCTGGCGGATCTTCACCATGGCATCTGCCCCGTCATTTCCCATTCCGGTCATGATTACTCCGATGGTTTTCTTTTGATAGACTTCCAGTACTGATTCCATCATCACCCCAACTGAAGGTATAAACAGGTGATCGGGTTTACTGGTGAGTCGTATCATTACTTCCCCGGCCGAATTCTTGACCAAATACAGATGCTTCCCACCACTGCCAACATAAAGGGTCCCCGGCTGCACCTTCATGCCCGCCTGGGCCTCAACCACTTCCAATTTGCAGGCGCTGTTCAGCCGATTGACGTAGGTAGTGGTAAAATTGGGCGGCATGTGCTGCACCAAAAAGAGTACCGCATTAATATCCGGGGGAAGGATCGGCAGTACCTCGTATATTACCTTGGGTCCTCCCGTTGATATGCCCATGGCCACGGCCTTTAGAGTTTTTGTGCTTCGAGCTCGTGTGGTCACTGCTGACCGGGATGGTTCCTGTTTGGCTCTGGTCAGCATCTGTATCCCACGGCGGTTTCCCTTTAAACGGGCGGCCGCTTTGACCTTGGCAATCAATTCCGGGGCCACGGAATCCAGGTTACTGGATACCGTTCCCCCAGGTTTGCCGACGAAATCAAAAGCACCCAGTTCCAGGGCTTCAAAGGTGGTCACCGCGCCCTCCTGGGTGAGCGATGACACCATGACTACCGGACAGATTTGTTCATTTACTATATATTGGAGTGCGGATATGCCATCGAGTCCGGGCATGTTGACATCCATGGTGACCACGTCAGGGTGATACTCCCGCGCCTTTTCCACCACGTCAATACCATCCCGGGCCGAAGCCACTACCTCGAGCTCCCCATCTGCCTCCAGTATCCTTTTCAGCAGCTTACGCATCATGGCTGAATCATCTGCAATCAGTACTTTGATCAATCTACTCGCCCCTGACACCTAAATTCATTTAACAACTTCATTTGCGAAATTACTTCACATTCGGATTATCACCAGCTTATGGCGACCAGCTTCGGGGTTAGGAATCCTGTTACGAAAATCCTTTATGCAACCACAATTTGTGGAATAAGACACCTCAATATCCGGGCTATCACCAACATACGGTGACCAGCTTCGGGGTTAGGAATCCCTGCTGCTGCTGCCCTGTTTTTTCAGCTTGGGTTTGGTTTCCTTGACTGCTGGCTCCTTGACTGCCGGTGCCGATCCAGAATCAGCTATCGTGGACAGCTTCTGCCATTCCTTCTCCAACAGAATGTTCTCCAGGTTCAGCATCATTATCATGCGGTCTTTCAGCTTGGCAATACCATCCATGAAGTTCTGTACCTCATTTTCCTGCAAAATATCCGGGGCTTTTTCCAGATATATCGAAGGAATTCGCAGCACTTCCAGTACCTCGTCGACTACGATACCGATCTTTTTATTATTGATATCGCTGACAATGATGCGGGTGAATTCGTTATATTCCTTGGCTTCGATCTCGAAACGCTTCCTTAGGTCAATGAGTGGTATCACCACGCCGCGCAGGTTGATGACCCCTTCCACAAAGCGGGGTGCCCGCGGGACCTTGGTTATCTTGGGGAGCCGGTTGATCTCCTGGACCTGAGTGATACGAACCCCATATTGCTCATTGTTCAGCTTGAATACCACCATCTGTTCTTCATCCAGACTGTCAATAAAGGTGGTTTCCTCTTCATTAAAGTCGGACTCTGCCGCATCTACACTGCTGATGTCCTCCAATTCCTCCCGGGTAATTATACTGGTAGGGTCGATCAGCATTATGATGCGTTTTCCCCCATCAACCCGGGCAATACCCTTTAATCTTTCCGAAGCGTCAACGTTCAGGGCCTGCGGCGGCGGGAATATGGTATCCCGGGGAATCCGGGTCACCTCATAGACCCGGTCGACTACCAGCCCTATGCGGGTATTGTTGACGTCGACCACCATTATTCTGGTACTGTCGGTTATCTCGTCCGAACCAGTATCCAGTTTCAGCCGCAGATCAATAATTGGCATCAGATTGTCCCGCAAAGAAATGACACCCTTAATATAGGCTGGCATATTAGGGACTTTGACCACTTCGGGATACCGTATTATCTCTCTGACGTTTTCAATCTCCAGGGCAAACTCCTCATTGTTCAGCAGGAATGAAACCAGTTGCACCTCTTCCAGCTTTTTGTCTTCCTGGCGTGCAGAATTTTCTTTGGCACCGCTATACCGGCCATTTTTTTCAGCCTTTTCACTAGTATCTATATTGCATAGTGCCGGAGCATCCAGGATCATAACCAGGTTTTTGCCGTCATTTACCTTGACCACCCCGGTGATGCTGCTGGCGTCCAACCCGGAAACCATAGCCGGCGCTTTCTCGATCCGATCGCTCTCCACCCGCAGGACTTCGGAGACGGCATCCACGCTTAGACCCACCTTCTTACCCCGAACATCTATAACTATCACCCGGCTGGAAGTGCTGCGGTCCATCTTTTCCATGCCAAAGCGAAAACGGGTATCGATCACCGGCAGGATGTCACCCCGCAGGTTGGTCACCCCCTCCACATACGGAGGTGCCTGAGGAATCACAGTTATTGCAGGAATTCTTATTATCTCCTGCACGTTCATGATATCAACGCCAAAGTTCTCCCGACCTAACTCAAAGGTAACCAGCTGCATTTCATCTGAAGAGAATACGCTGTCAGCTTCCATTTGAAATCCCTCCTTGCATACAAATCAATCCTCCTTGCGATTAGTTGATCTGCATTTCGTCAGCGATAGATGCGATCTCTTCGATGGAATTGGCCAGTTCTTCAATGGCTTTGGCCTGTTCCTGTGCTACCCGAGCTGCTTCTTCTACCTGCTCTTCAGCCTGGTTCACGATTTCCACCACACGTTTGGATTCCTTCTCATCTTCTGCAATGGCTTTCTTGCTCTCGTCCATGTGCGCAAGCACCTCTACTCTGATCCTGGCGATTTCCTCCAGTTCCTTCTGTACTGCACCATTCTTCTGAGCGGCCACTCCGGCCTGTTCATCTGCCTTGCGGGAAGCCATTTCGGATTGGTTTATCTCTACCGCAACCTTGGTCATCTGCAGTTGGACATCACGCACCAGATCCTTGATCTTATCGGCATTCTCCGCTGACTCAGTAGCCAGGTTCCTGATGTCGCCAGCCACTACTGAGAAGCCCCGCCCGTGCTCTCCGGCGGTTGCTGCCTCGACAAACCCATTGACCGCCAGCATGTTGGTCTGAATGGAGACATTCTCAATGGTATCAACAATCTTTTCAATGCGCCGAATCTTGTCCTGCAGCTTCTCTACAGCTTCATTAGTGCCGTCATAGGACTTGATACATTCCTTCAGCCTCATCCAAACATCCCGGGCATTTTCCCGGCAGTCTGCCAGCAAGTCATTTACTTGTCCATAAGCCTTGCCAGCCTCGCCAGCCAGTTCGAATACATGCTCACAGTCTGATTTGCAGTCTTCAGCAATAGAAGCTGCCTTAACCGCTTCTCCCTGTACTGATTTGGCCCCCTGTGACATCTGGATCAGGGCGGCAGCTACCTGGGCAGCAGAAGTGCTCAATTCCTCAATATTAGCTGAAAGTTCCTCTGCCGTAGCTGCTACTTCTTCCGCTGATTTGCTGATATTGGTTGAATTCTTCAGTTCTTCGGCCATCTCGCTCAATTCCTGAGTGGCTACATTAACCTCGGACATGGCCTTGCTCTGTTCAACCACTCCCTTGCCCGATTCTTCAGTAGCGGCCAGGATCTGCTCGGCAGCGGAAGCGATCAATTCGGCTACTCCCAGGAACTCATCGGATTTCTTCTGCAAACCACCGCTGACATCAGTACATTTGACTACCTGGTCAGAATAGAAGCCAAAGAGTTCCCCCATTTTATTGAAACCCTGGTTGGTAGTATCGAGTTTGACCTGCATGGAATCAAACTCTTCCACTACTTCGTTGATGTCTTTTACGACCTCATCAACACCGGTGCGGATCTCATCGACCACTCCCCTTATGTCTCGAGCAGATCTTTCTGATATCTCGGCCAGGTTGCGTACCTCGTCAGCAACTACCGCAAACCCCCGGCCATGCTCTCCGGCTCGGGCAGCTTCAATGGCCGCATTCAGGGCCAAAAGGTTGGTCTGATCTGCGATCATAACCACCGCCTGAACTATCTCGCCAATCTTGCGGGATTGTACTTCCAATTCTTCAATACGTTTGCCTGACTGCATGTTACGGGCAGCTGCTTCTTTCAACTGACCCATCATGCCGTTCATAGCGTCAATGGAACCCTGTGATGCCCCTGCTCCATTTGACGCCTTCCCACAGAGGGCGTTGAAAGCCTGCTGCATAGCCATGGCTGATCTATTAACCTGTACCGCAGCTGCCCTCATTTCCTCACTGCTGCTGCCTACCTGCTGCCCGCTGGAGGTCAAACTATCCATCAAGCGGGTAAACTCGACCGCTGCTGCATTGGATTCCTCGATGCCCGCCAGCAATTGTTCGGAGGCTGATGCTATCCGCTCGGCCATAGCCTGTTGCTTGGCCATGGTACGGGCCCGGGCCTTCTCCTGCGCCATTTTCCTGGCCATCTCTCTCTTTCTGGCTACGTCTTCATCACTTTCCCTTTTGACAGTAATGCCAGTTTTTTCGGTCATGTCCATGCTGCCTGGTCTCTCTAATTTCTTAGCCATACGATTCACTCCTTACCCAAATGTTTTTATATAACGTTCAATGCCTTGCCCCTGCGGGCAAGAATTTTGTTTACACCAGCGTAGCCGAGGTCTGTGATACTAACCTGGTTCTGGATGCCGCTATCGATATCCAGGGCTGACACATTTAAAATACCATTGCCATCTATGTCGAAACTGACGTCAATACTTGGCTCACCGGCGGTTCCCTTACGGATGCCAGCCAGGTGAAACTTACCCAGGGATATGTATGCTTCGTCTAATTCGTCACGCTGCAGGATATGTATGGTCACCTCCTCCTGCTCATCTTCCACAGTCGTGAACAACTGAGATTTTTCTACCGGGTACGGCGTTCCCGCCGGTATCAGCGGTATAAATTCGCCCCCATCATCCTGGATACCCAGGGTGTGACTGGTAACGTCGCGCAAATCTATGTTAACCAGGTCGCCGGACAGCATGCCGGCTTCCAGGGCTGCTCCCAGCGCTACTATCTCGTCCGGATTGACCTCAGACCTTATCTCCATTCCCGGGAATAAATCAGCCACCAGACTGCGAAACCCTGGCATGCGGGAGGAGCCTCCGGCCAGTACGATGACATCAACCCAGGAATTATCGATCCCGGCTTTCAGCAAGGTTTGCTTAATGAGTTTATCAATCTCATCATAGAGGTCCTCACAGATGTGATTGAATTCCTCCCTCAACAAGGTCTGATTCATGTGCAGCGGTCCGTTGGTTCCCATGGTTATGTAAGGGACCAGTATGGAGCACTCATTAACATTGGAAAGATCGACCTTGGCCTTCTCTACGCTGATATGCACCTGCTGCAGGGCGATAGGATCATGGTTGAGATCAATGCCGGTGGACAGGCGAAAACTTTCCAGGACATGAGCAACCATCCGGCTGTCAAAATCGAGTCCGCCCAGGCTGGTCGATCCTCCGCTGCCAACAACCCGGCAGGACTCTTCTTCATATTCCATAAGGGTTATATCAAAGGTTCCGCCGCCGATATCCAGTACCAGGACATTCTGCTGTCCATCCAGTTTAATGCCGCAGGCCAGAGCCGCAGCCGTCGGTTCGTTAAGCAGTTTGGCTATCTTTATGCCAGCTATCTCTCCTGCCATCAGGGTAGCCTGTCTCTGGTTGTCATTGAAATATGCCGGAACCGTCACTACAGCGGTTTCAATCTTCTCCCCCAGTGACTCTTCAGCGTATCTAACCAGCTTTCGTAATATGAGAGCTGATACCTCGGTTGGCGTATAGCTGCGCCCCCTAATGCTGACCTGATGATTGGAACCCATATGACGTTTGATAGTACTGACTGTGACATCGGCCTTTAAAACCAGCTGTGAAAGGGCAATCTCCCCCACCATCACCTCATTCTCATCCTTAAAATACACCACAGATGGAGTAAGTCGATGACCACGCTCGTTAATAACTATTTCCGGCCGACCTTCGCTGTTGATATAGGCGACCAGTGAATTGGTGGTTCCGAGGTCAATTCCAATAATCATAATTTTCCTCCGCTAATTAGTTATTGGCTGGTAAGGTTTAGGTTTTCCCGTGCCACCCCATTATCCGGGCATATATCACAGGCCCGCTTGAGGAAATCTCTAGCCTCCCGATGGTGTCCGGCTTCATGCAGGATAATTGCTGCATTGTTCAAGGCCTGTGAGGTTATAAGAGAGATCGCCTTATCATCCAAGGGCAGCCTGGTTTCCACATATTCGATCAGGGTTCGATACAGATAATAGGCTTCGTAGGATTGGTCGCCATCATCTGCGGCCAGTGCCTTGGAAAACTGTTTTTCAATATGTACTACGTCCAGCTTCTCGCGGGTTTCATTAACTGTCTTTACGCTGCTGGCGGATAATAGAAGGTCCAGGCCTTTGCCCAGGTGTTTATTAGCTGCCATTTGATTCACCGCCTCGTCCCACCACTGCTTGGGCCAGGGCCTCATAGTCACTGGCTCCGCGACAGGTGGGTGCGTAATCAAATATCGTTTGTCCGAAGCTGGGTGCCTCGGCCAGTTTTATATCGTTTCTGATCGGGGGCAGGAGCTTGTCCGCTCCAAAATTGCTTTTAATCTCATCCAGGACACTACGAGCCAGGTTGGTGCGCAGGTCACATTTGACCGGCACTATACCCAATAAGCGAAGCCCGGGGTTAAGTTCAAGATTGATGCGATAGAGGATCTGTGTCATCTGAGCCAGCCCATCCATCGATAAAAAATTGGCCTCAACCGGGATTAACAGCCGTTGTGCAGCAATCAGCCCATTGACAGTTATTAAGCCCAAAGAAGGGGCAGAATCGATCAGGATATAATCGTAGGCATTTTCAACTTCCAACAACAAATCGCGCAGCAGAAACTGGGAATTTTCATGATGTGCGACCTCGATCTCCAGCGCTGATAGATCCGCTCGGGCCGGTATCAGGTCAAAAGGCTGACTCCCCTTGATTATGGCAGTTTTCACTTCGTCCGACATCGGATGCCCCGCTGCTACTCCATGCAGCAGTTCGTAACTGCCATGAGCTAGTTGCGATGGTATCAGACCACAGCTGGTGGTAGCCTGGGCCTGGGAATCAACATCCACCACCAAAACCCGGTGGCCCAGGCGAGCCAGGCCAGCCGCCAGATTTATACTGGTAGTAGTCTTGCCGCTGCCCCCTTTGCGATTGGCTATGACGATAGTGGTAGCCATCCAACTCCCCCTAATTCACCACAGATAATCTTTAATCCATCCTTTAAATCTGTGTCTATCTGTGGTTAATTCTAATTTCACAGTAAATTCGTGCAGTTAAGTATCAGAACCACACTGCCATCACCCATAATACTGGCTCCGTTATAGAGCCTTAAGGTGCTCAATTCTTCGGCCAATGCCTTTACCACAAATTCCTGTTCCTTTTGGAAGGCATCAATGATCAAGCCGTATTTGTATCCATCACTATTTATTACCACCACTGATATAAGGTCGGAGGGCTTTTTCTTTACTGATTCTCCGCATTCCAACCCGAGAATATCTCCCAGTTCATACAACGGCAGGATTTCATCGCGAATATCAGCGATCATCCGCTGCTTATATTTCCTGATCTTTTTACGGGCCAATTTGACGGTTTCTTCGATCGAATCAAGTGGTATTACAAAGCGCTGTCCACAGGACTCCACCATCAACCCGCGGATAATAGACATGGACAGCGGTATCTTCAAGGCAAACGTGGTCCCTTCCCCAACTTTGCTGTCCAAGTTGACCATTCCGCCAATCTTTTCGGTATTGGTTTTGACTACGTCCATACCCACTCCACGTCCAGAGAGTTCACTAACCTCGTCCCGGGTGGAAAAGCCAGGTGAAAATATCAATTGCAGGGCCTCTTCGTTGCTCATGTCCTCGATTTGACCGGAACGAATCAGACCCTTCTTTACCGCCTTGAACTTTATCTCATCCGGATTCAGGCCTTTGCCGTCATCACTTATCTCAATAATCGCAAAGGTCCCCTGGTAATAAGCCCGGAGCCTTACGGTACCATTGGCTGGCTTGCCGATTTTCCTGCGTTCGTCTGGTGACTCCAGACCATGGTCAACTGCATTGCGGAGCATATGGACCAGGGGATCATTGATTGCCTCGATAACCGTCTTGTCGAGCTCGATGTCCTCACCTTCAATCACCAGTTCAACCTGTTTTCCCGCCTTGCGGGAGGTATCACGGATAGTTCTGGGATAGCGCTGGAACAGAACCTTGAGGGGCACCATGCGAGCTGACATTATCGCATCCTGCAGTTCATCGGAGATACGGGCCAGTTCTCCGGCAACCGCTTTGGCCTCACGGGCCAGGCCCGGCATCTCATGGTGGTTGCTGATGGTCTGGGAAAGATGATATATCCGGTTCTTGGATATCAATAATTCGCCGATCATGTTCATCAAGCGATCAAGTTTCTCCTGACTCACCCGAATAGACTGTCCAGCCGCTTCTGGTGGTGCCTTGGCGTCACCGGTTACTTCCCGAGTTTTCTCCCGGGCGGCCGCCTGCTTGGCCAGGGCCATGTCGATATCCTGTTGCTTGACAGCGCCTTCATGCAGAAGAATATCTCCCAGCATCTTTTGTTTGCCCAGAGCTTTTTGAAGTTGTTCAGGAGTCAGCTTATGCTCCTCGACCAGTATCTCACCCAGTCGCTTTTCACCGTACTCCAGCGGGACATTTTCCAGCACCGACTTGACCTGGCTTATTTTTTGGTCAAGCAGATGCCTCATCTGGCGGAAACTCTCCTTCAGGCTTTCGGTCAAATCTGCGCTGACCAGGTCAACCCCCGGCACAAAGCTGGTAAGATAAATCAGCGTTTTGGCGACCTCTTGCACCAATTCATCATATTCCAGGTAACGGGCAGTAGACTCGATGCTCTTTAAGGCCCGGGAATACTGTTTGATACGCTTCTTATTTATAGGCGAATTGGGTTCAATGGTATCGATAAGCCCTTTTATTGACTCCATGGCCTGACCGCTGATATTTACAAAGGCGGCCATCTGTTGCGGAAGTTCCGCTGTTTCTCCCTGTATTTCGTTATCACTTCCCGCCGAGTCATTTAATGCCGGCGTTATTTTCTGGATTCGTTCCAATAGATATTCCACGTTGCTATCAACCGGTTCATCACTTTGCAGGTTGGCCGTTAGATAAGTCACCTTGTCCACCACCGCCAGAATGAGGTCGATAACCTCGGTGCTAAACTTGATCGACTCATTGCGATAGGTTTGCAGCAGGGATTCACAACCATGGGTCAAATGCTTGATTGCCTGGATCAGGGTAGCCTGCGCCCCTTCTTCCTGCATACTGCTGATAACCCCGGCTCCGCCCTTGATGCTATGAAAACCACGAAGTATGGCATTGAGTATTTCCGGATCAGAACCCCTCTCCAATAGAACACTCTTGTGTTCAATGGTCTCCAGATGTTCAGTGGTTTCCTCAATAAAATCCAGCAGCATCTGTTCAAAAAGTGGTGACAGCTCAAGTTTCATGATGTTTTTCAGGGTAGTTTCCTGGAAACCTGCCGGTGGTTCCGAGCATGTTGTGCCCGCTTCTGCCTGGGAAGCCGCCAGCTCACCACCCGATGTGAGAATGCCCCGCAATTCCTCAACCTCTTTTATCAGATCAGGGAAAGCGTGCTCCTCAACCGTCATTTCAAAGCTTTCCTGACCAGGCTGTAGCTCTAATTCCTGCAAATAGACAGCCAATTGCTGCAGGAGCAGGTTTAAGATGTCCACTCCCCGAAGCAAGAGATCGGTTACCTCCGAGCCACAGGGATATAAACCCTTTTTCAGATCGGTAAGAAATGATTCGAGACTGTGGGCAGTATCTTTGATAGGCACGAAATCAACGAAACTGGCAACTCCCTTAACGGAATGCATAGCTCTGAATATTGAATCCAGCAGCTCAGGATCGAAATCATTTTCCAATCGCAGTATACCCTCTTCTATTCCGTTCAGGTGTTCACTGGATTCTTCCACAATTCCCTGGAGAATCTCCAGATCGTCGGTTTGGAAGGTAAATATCAAGGTTCCAACCACCTTTCGTTACTTACCCAGGAGCATTTTTATGTTCAGTAATAAATCATCAGGTTCGGTAGGCTTTACCAGATACAGATTGGCGCCGGCCTCAAATCCTCTCTGCTTGTCCTTCATCTCATCCTCGGTTGAAACGATAATAATCGGCATATCCTCGTAGGCGGGATCATCCCGGAGCCTCTCTATCAGGGTGTAACCGTCCATGTGCGGCATATTGATGTCGGTAATACATACCAACAATTCATTATCACTGCCATAAATCTTCTCCAGGGCATCGGCACCGTCCACCGCGGTGATTATCTCCAATCCCAGGCTTTTAACTATATAGCTGTGAAAATTTCTTACCATTTCGGAATCATCTACGATTAATACTTTGCCCCCCATGTTATCCCTCCTCTGTGCTTACCGTTGATAAACCAAATGTTCATTCATTCTTCTTATCTTAAATGCACTGCTGATGCGACTCAGTGATTCGGAATGGCCTAAAAATATAAATCCACCCGGATTTAGCAGGCTGTAAAAGCGATCTACCACCTGTTTACGGGAGACTTCATCAAAATAGATCAGTACATTCCTGCAAAAAACAAAATCATAACCTTCTTCGGAGCGTAGTGCGCGACGGTCCATCAGGTTATGGTGTTCGAATAGGATCAACTCCCTGGCCTCCGGCTTTATAACATATACTCCGGGCTCCGGTCGAGTAAAGTAGCGCTTCAGGTAAGCCGGCGGCACATCCTTCACCGATCGGCTGTCATAAACGCCTTTCCTGGCCTTGACCAGCACATTTTCATCAATATCTATAGCCTTGATCAGGACATTCCAACGGCGGAAATCTTCCAGCATCTCTCGCACAATAATTGCCAGGGTATATGGCTCTTCACCGGTAGAACACCCCGCACAGAGTATCTTTATGGTAGAACTACCCGACCGTTTTTTCGATTCGACCACTTCATCCAAGCAATCCTCGGCAAACAATTGCAGTTGATTGAATTCACGGAAGAAGTAGGTTTCGTTAACAGTCAACAGGTTGATCAATTCCTGAAACTCACGGCCATTACCATCAAACAGTTTCAGGTATTTGATATACTCCTCTATATCCACAAAACCACCAGCCTGCATACGCTGCTGCAAACGTTTCTTGACATAATAGATCTTGTTTTCTTCGTAGCTTATGCCTGTCCGTTCATATATCAGGTTACGGAGCTTTATAAAGTACTCCAGCGGCAGATCCATTTTAATCACCTCAGGCTTTCGAGGCGGGCCAGACTCCGCTCAATTATTTCTCTCTGTTCTTCGTCCCGGGCAACACTGCGGATATCCTCAATAACAGGCAGCGCCTCGGGATTTCCGAATTCGCCCAATCCTTCAACCGCCCCCATGCAGATTAACGGATTACACGGTTCCAGATATTTAAGCAGGATAGTGTAGATTTCGGGGTTGCGGTATTTCCCCAACAGAACCAGCAGTTCGTATTTGTTAATATCTTTGATCTCTGATTCCAGGTAACTGTCGATTACTTCTATCAATTCATCGGGCAGGAATTCCCGCGGTATTCGTTTTAGAATCCCTTCAATCGCGTTGATAATCTCTTTGTGCATAACCTGTCCCTTCTCACCCATCAGTGAGATAATCAGGGGCAGATGAATATCACTACCCTTGCGGGCGACAAATTTTAAGAATGAATACTGTTCCAGAAAACTGATGGATTGATAGGATGGATAACGTTTGTTCACACACTCCACTGATTCTTCGTCGCCGAGCAAGGCCATGGTTTCCAGACAGGTGCAGCGCAGGAGTACGTTTTCACTGCGGGCGAAGAGATTGTTGATTCCTTTTATCCAGCGCTCGTCCTCCAGACGTCCCAGGTATTCCACCGAGGTGATTACATTGTTGATATCCGGATCGGCCATACCCTCTGCAATGAGAGCGGCCGCCACAGAGTTTCCTATCTGCACCAGTACATCCAGCACAAATTTGCGGGTATCCTTATCGGCATCGTGCAGAGGTTCGCGCAGGGCCTCCAGTGATTCATCCCCCTGTAAGGCCAGGATGTCGATAATCGAGTTGCGGACGAAAGCATCATCGCTTCGAAGGTATGGTATCACCCGGGACACCAGTTCAGTGCCCCCCAGCATCTTCAAACTGCTTACAATAACCTCCCGCACATAACGACTGGGCTCAAGCTCCAGGCGAGCCAGCATAGGACCAATTCCTTCCACCAGTCCATCGCATCCAATATCCTCAGCTGCAAAAGCCCGGGTCTTTTCATCCTCGCTGCTCAGATCAATTATCAAGTCTTCAATCATGCTCATCCGTCATATCCCCCCATGTCCTGAAAACAGGGTGTTCAGTGCCCATCCCCATTTTTTATTGAAAAACTGGCTAGTATGATAAGTGAATATTTCCACAGTCATACAATTGCAAATTTCATACCAACAATTTAGGATGTCTGTCATATAAGAAAAATAGGGCTTTGATAGGATAAGTCCTAAAAATACACCTGTACACAAAGTGGACACCTGTTTTCATTTGTGTCTGCTTAGTATACAATTCAGGACCTGTTTCAGGGACAAAGAAAGGCTACGGGATTCAGCGAACTTGATTGGTTAAACCACATAAGGCAAATAGACATGCGCCGGTTTGAGGACTTTATAATTGAATTAATGGAAAGTTGCAAACGCACTTTCAGTTTTGTTATATAATTTACTATATCATTATGTCACGGTATATGGATAGGGGAGTTGCCTTGGAATCGCGTCTTAAATTCGCAACAGCTGTAATCTCGCTGGTCCTGGTAGTAATAGTCAGCACAATAGGATTGGCCTATTTCGAAAACTGGACTCTGTTTGATGCCCTGTGGTGTACCCTGGTCAGCATTACCACCACCGGCTACGGTGATATCGTACCGCAGACCTTGGGCGGTCGATCATTCTTATTGGTGATGCTGTTAGTCGGAGTAGGAATAGTAACCTATTCACTTATGACCATAATTACAATACTGGTGGAAGGACAGGTACGAAGGGTGATGGCGAAGGACAAAATGATGAAAGAGATCAATAAGCTCAAAGATCACATTATCGTCTGCGGCGCAGGCCGGGTCGGCGCCAGCGTAGCACATATTCTGAAAACTGAAAACATTCAGTTTGTATTGGTGGACACTGACCCGGACAAGGTAAGAATCATGGAAGAAGAAGGACACCTGGTGATAGAAGGGGATGCTACCCAGGACGAAGTCCTGCTCCGCCTGGGGCTCGAACGGGCATCAGGCATAGTATGCGCGTTGCCGGAAGATGCTTTCAATCTCTTTATCACCCTCAGCTCCCGCGATATCAAGCCTGATCTGAAGATCGTCTCCCGGGCGGAGAAGCCTGATACCATCAAGAAGCTGATACAGGCCGGTGCCGACAAGGTCATATCACCCACGCAGATTGGCGGTTTTCAATTGGCTATGGCTATCATAAAACCGGTAACAGTTGAGATGGTAGATACCTTGTTCACTTCTAACAACCAACAGCTGCAGATGGAGGAGATGATAATAGCTCCTACCTCACCCCTGGCCAATGCCATGATCAAAAACGCCTTTACCGCTGATAAGAAAGCTCGGATCATAGCGATCATACGCAAGGGTGAGGTAATGATGAATATTCATGGCAATGATCACATCCTGGCTGGAGACACCCTGATCCTGGTCGGTGCCCGCCACGACCTGGAAAAGATAGAAGCTATAACCAGATAGAGGCACTATAATATAACGCAAAAGCTCTTTCCATGGCTGGGCCCAACTGGGATTTGCCTAGGGAAAGAGCCTTTTTTTTATTATCCGTAACTCAACTTTCGCAGTTGCCCGGTTAAGCGCAACATTGGTAAGGGGAACGAATGGACGCAGGCGGCTACGCCGCACGCAGAATAATTAAGATTAACGCAGTTTTTATTAGAGTTTCAATGGGAAATATCTGCGTGAATCATAAAAAATCAATGCTGCGTAGTATGTGCTAACTGCGAAGGTTGAATTCGTAATATATGACGTCTTAACTGGTCAGCACCAGCAGACAGAGCGGTAACCCTATTGTTCACGGGAGCATAGTATAGTCCAAACGCTTACTAAAATAAACGGGAGGAATATACCATGGCACAACCCGGCGAAAAACCCCTCAACTTTATCCGTTCCATCCCCGCCAACGGAGCTAAAAATGTATCGAGATTACTGAAAACGATTACCCTGGTATTTGACAAGAATGTCGTGGATAACTCGGTTTGGGCCAACAACCAAAATCAAGTTCAGCTCTATCTTGGTGTGGACCGCCTCCAAAAGGGTGTCGACTATCGGGTCACCCGGTCTACTGTTTTCAGTCAACGCCGCAATATCTATGTTAAGCTGCTGCATCGTCTGCTGCCCAACACCACCTATAAAGTTGTGGTCTATCCAAATCTAAGCTCCAAAGCGGGTGAAACACTCGGCAGTACGGTAATCATCACCTTCACTACCGGCAACAGCGGCAGTGTATCCGGCGGTATCATCCAGGAATAATACGACGACCAATATGATCATCAGAATCTCTTCAGATAGGTCTTGCTACAGGTTTGCCACCGGGCCCGACCAGGCTCGGTGGTTTCCGTCGGAAATACCAACATGACGGCCTGGCCTTCCAACAGCACGGCCTTTTGCGTTTCACCCAACAGTATAAATTCGTCATCGGGAAGTATGGCTCCCTCGGTTGAACACACCTTTTCCACCAGGCTGCTGGTCTTTATCTGTGCAACAGTGGCTACACTGCCTGGAGCCATGATAGCCAATTGTCCGCGGAATCGCCCATCGTTCCCGGAAAGGCGCAGACCGACTCCGGCCAGAGCACCGATCACACCGATGCCGCTGCCTCCATGTTCTGAAAGATGGATATTATACTGTTTAGCCAACTCATAGGCCGCTTCCTTGGGGATCACTTCCTCCTTGGCCCGGTTGGCAAAATCCAGCAGTTCCTGGTTGCTGCTCACATCATCTTTTACTGCGATACACAAACCCGGGTCGGACCCAGGAGCACTTTCTCTCTCCAGAAATACCGCCGACCACCTGACCAGTGAATCGATAGTACAATTATCCAGGTCCGCCGTAAAACACATGGCGCTGTTATGCGAAGTATAGGGAATGTCCGGATGTACCAGCAGCTGGTGACGGGTTATGGGACCTGTTTTACCCCATCCCTGTTCTTCGATGTCTTGTGCCAGCATGGCGGCAAGTTTGCCGGTCCCCCGGCTCTCCAGGTTATCAGTATCATCAATCGCCACTAAAATCCTCAACGGGCTTCTCCTCCTTGTTCCCGGGTCAGCCTCATACCCTGACCGCTCAATATCTGGTCCAGGACCGCATCCCCCACCTGATAATCAAAAAACTTTTTATAAAAACCCCGGGCTTCTGACTTCATATCGATATCCCCGAACTGTTCAGGGTAAAGGAGTTTCGCGGTCCATAACAAGGCCAGCGGGGTTTCTAATCCACCCGGATGCCCCCAGCGGGAGATTCCTACCGGCATCTGGTAAACTTTCCGGCTCTTGACCGCCTTTAGTGCTGACCACTGGGTATTGGTCAGCATGTAGTTGCCTACACCCGGCTCATTGACCAGTATGACCTCGGGGTCCCACAAAAGGATCTGTTCCAGGCTGGCATAGTTTTTCCCTTCCACCAAACGCAGAGGCTGGTCGACGGATACATTGATTATCCCAGCCGTTTTCATCCAATCGGCCGGCAGGCTCTCCGGCGGATCAGTACGGGTGGCTTCATTGACCGAGTGGTAGACCCTGGCCTGACGGCCAGCGGGAATATTTTTCACCCCATTGGTCACGCGTTTTATGCACTTCAGGTAGTAATCATCATACTTTTGCGCTCGTTCCTCAGCCTTTGGGCCCAGAGCCTGACCAACAATTCTTATCGCAGATCTTTGCTCTTCCATACTCTGAAAATCGATGACCAGATAAGGCAGGGAGAACTTGTCCAATTTGGCAACCTCATCGGTATTGATCGCCGTCTCTTTGTTAATGAACACCAGATCGGGTTTTACCCTGAGCAACTCTTCAATATTAACGGCTCCGCTCAACACCGGCACCGATGCCTGCTTAATCGCCGGACAGATCTGGTTCAGTAATACATCCCGTTTCAGCCCTCCTGGAACCGCTACGATCTTGTCGCCATCACCCAACATAACAGTTACATGGCCGGTAAAGGCATAGAGGCAAGCCACCCGTTCTACCTTCCCGGGTACCTTTACCTGCCGGCCGATAGTGTCGGTGACTATTTTACTGTCTGCCAAGCCCGACGTTTCAGGCCTTTTTCCCTGGTGTTCTCCCCGCGACCACCAGTACCCTAATCCTGCGGCTGCAATTAACACTACTAACAGAACAGTCAAGGTCCTGATGCTAATTCTATTCATCCATATTATCCTCCGTTCTCAAGGTGCTGAGCGGTATCAACTGCCGGAGAATTCCACCTGTCTCCATCTCAAATTCAGCCAATCGTGATTTCACACGGTAGATTCTGCCGACATTAGCCTCAGTGAGAACCTCGGTCGGTCTGCCGCTCTCCAAAAAGGTATTGTCATGCATCAGGGCTACGGTAACCGGCATATCCTGATTCTCAAAATAGAATGTATGATTGGGAAAATGGGTGGCCATCAAGACTGACAAACCGGTTTCCTTCACCAGTCTGACGATGGTCTCCATTACCAGCATCTCATGTTTAAAATCCAGGTGAGCAGTTGGCTCATCCAAAATGATTAATCGAGTTTCCTGGGCCAGCGCCCGGGCTATCATGACCAACTGGGCTTCGCCTCCGCTTAATTGCGTGAAGGGGCGGTGCCGCAGATGCATCATGCCGACAATATTCAGCGCTTCCTTGGCTTTCTCCTTATCCAAATCAGATGGTGATGAAAAACGCCCGGTGTAGACTGTCCGCCCCATTTTGACCATATCGATAACAGTATAGGGAAAGCTGTTGTCATGGCGCTGCGGTACGTAAGCCACATGTCTGGCCATCTCACCCGGGCGAAAGTCTTTGGCATCTTCTCCCGCCACCCGTATGCTTCCCTGATCCAGGCGATGTATCCCTAATATGCAGTCCAACAAAGTGGTCTTGCCGCAGCCGTTCGGTCCCAGCAGGCAGAACACCTCACCCCGTCCAACCTTGAAATCGATATCGGAAAATATCCGTTCCTTCTGCTGAGGATAGGTGAAGCAGGCGTCAATTACCTCCAGCAAGCACATGCCTACCACCCCCCCCCCCTGGTCTTCTTCAGGAGCCAGACAAAGAAGGGTGCCCCGATCAAGGCGGTCAGAATGCCCAGTGGTATCTCCGAACCGGTGATCACCCGTCCCACGTCATCCACCAGCACCAGGAAGCAAGCCCCCAATGCCATACTGGCAGGGATCAGCACCCGATTGTCATTGCCCACCAGCATCCGGCAGATATGGGGGATGATAAGACCTACCCAGCCAATGATACCGCTGACGCAAACTGCTCCAGCGGTAGCCAGGGTAGCTGAAAGAATGACGATCCCTTTGTCCAGTTTTAGATTAACCCCCAGGGTATGCGCCTCCTTATCACCCATGGACAATACATTGATGCGCCACTTGATGCCCATTAAGCCAACTACGCCGATCAACATGGGAACCCCGGCCACTAGAACATCCCGGTAATTAGCCGAAGCCAAACTTCCCATCAGCCAGAATACTATACCGGGCAGTTCCTGGTAAGGATCAGCTACATATTTGGTAAAGGAAATCAGGGAAGAAAAAACCGATGATACGATCACCCCTCCCAGCACCAACATAATGGTTGGCGTGGTATTGTAGACCTGGCCGATCATATAGCTCAAGAAAACCGCCAGGAGGGCAAAAGCAAAAGCAAACAGATAGGTTGCTGATGTATTGCCATGAAATAGTATGATAGCCAGCGCCGCACCGAACCCGGCGCCTGAACTTACGCCCAGGATACCTGAACTGACCAGGGGGTTGCGGAACAAACCCTGGAAGGCAGCGCCACTGATGGCCAGGCAGCCTCCCACCATAGCCCCCAGGATGGCGCGGGGCAACCGAATATCCCAGATCAAAACCGTATTGACCGCAGCGACCGGGTAGTTTATCAGATGCAATTTGGTCAATATGACCTGTCCGATCGTAGATAATGAAACCGGGTAACGGCCGATGAACAAGGATAAAACGATGGCCAGAACCGGTGCCAGGGCCAAAACGATATATATTACCCGTTTCCTCGTACCAATGCACTCCTAACGCCGGGGCAATAATATGCCCTTTATCTTTTCTTTCTGAGATACCCGTAACCCGCACCCAACACAATAACGGTCACAATCAATACCGGCCAAACCCAGGAGGTTTGTTTCCCCGCCGTGGAACTATCAACTTTGTTCTTATTGATAGACTCGGACTGGTTTTTATCCGATTTCTTAGACTTAACCTGGGGTTTAACTGTTTCTGCCGGCGCAGCTGCCTTCTCTCCATTAACAATCGCTGTCTGGGTATCTGATTGGGGAGTACTTTCCTGCTTCACCGTAGCGGGAGGCTGGGCCGCCGGCTTTTCCCCCGCCTCGGCTGCGGGTGGTTTTTCCCCCTGAGCTGCGGCCGTGCTGAACCTGACCTTTATATCCTGCCCCAGGACGGCCCCGCTCTTGGCCTGCAGAGCTCCGGATATTACCACCGTATAATCAGTTCCCGCCTGTAATGCCTGCCGGGGCACCAGGGTGACCTCCCGTTTCAGTTCAGGATAGATCTGGTCATCCGCCATCTGTATATTGATCGGAACGGCAGCGCTGCCTGCGTATAGGGAAAAACAACGCAGGTTATTCTCTTTGACCGTCATATTGATGACGTTCTTGTTGAAAACCAGCTTGATTTTAGTATCCAGGGCAACATTCTGGGCTCCGTCGGCTGGTGTAGAAGTGGCCAGGCCCAGAGACACATTCTGCCCCCCGCCGCTGCCGTCACCCTCGGCTAATACCGGCAGGATCATTGCCAACATCCAGAATAGGGTCACCATGGTCAGTACATATTGGGATTTCCTGCGTTTAAATGCGGTCATTTTTACCTCCATAAACCCAAGTCAGCTTACATTGCCCCCAGTAATAAAACTAATCTTATGGTTCTACCACAGCCGTTATTATAGTAGCCGGACTGTTAAGACCCGAAGGCGAATCGGTCAATCCGGTATTCTTGACCTTTAAACTGAAATTAATTATATCAGCATCGAAATCAGTGCCATCAAACAACAAAGTCGCCCAGGCCTCCGTACTGCTTTTTCTCTCAACATTACCAATACTGAGTCCGCTCGGCGAATTGTTCAGGCACAGATCGCCTGCTGCTAGTGAAGACTTATAGGTGTCATTGACCAGGGTGATTTTGATCACTGCTCCGTTCAAGGTGGTCTCGGTCAGACCCAAAGCACTACCATCGGTATTGGAGGCTGAGATACTGGGCATCACTTCAGGATTCACAAAAGCCCGCTCGCTGACCGTTCCTGTAACACCGACGTTCTCATTGCTGGCAGTCCCACTGGCGGCAACGATTGAGACACTGTTGGCGGCAAGAGTAAAGGTATCGTTATTGCCCCAATTGGCAGTGGTATCCAGCTGAATAATATAGTTCATGAAACTGCTGGCATTTATGATCTGGGCGCTGGTAAGATTATAAGTGATCAGCGCAGAGTTTCCGGCTATTGCACTCATACTCCCATTTGCCACCTTGGTATTCGGACTGCCGTCGGCGGGCGTATTATCAGTATATAACTCCAGGTTAAAAAGATCGCCGTCGCTTAAGCCGCTTATATTACTGACTGCAACAGTTATGCTGTTTCCAGTTGCTATCACGATATTCTCCACCGCATTGGCCGATAATTTGAAGGTCATTATATTCTGATTACTCTTCGCGCCGTCAGCCGGTCCATATGGTGCCTTGGCATTCAGCGAGCTTCTGCCGTCACCATTGGCCAAAGTCAAGGTGCCTACCGAATTAGCATTGTTAAAAGCTCTTGCCTGGATCGTTCCACTGACATTTACTGCCCGCGAACTGGTAAGCCCAACCGCAGTAATACCGATGCTGTTGGCGGCAAAAGAAAATCTGTCATTATCGCCCCAATTAGCTGTGGTATTGAGCTGTACGATGTAATTCATGTAACTGCCGGCATTAATGGTCTGAGCAGCACTTAAATTGAAGGTGATAGTCGCAGTATTTGACGCGATATCACTCATGGTACCGTCTGCTATAGCTGACCCATCGGCTGGGCTGCCATCCCCATTCGGATCGGTAAAGAGCTTAATATTGGCCAGGTCTGTCTTAACCAGCCCATTGATATTGCTTACCGCCAGGGTCATGTTATCCCCCGTGGCTATTTTGATATTTTCTATAGCATTAGCAGATAGCTTAAAACTCATTACATTTTGATTGGTTTGGGCTCCGTCAGCGGGTCCATTAGGCGCTTTGGCATTTAGACTGGACCTGCCGTCACCATCACTGATAGTCAGAGTACCGGTGGAAGAACCCCCGCCACCGCCATCACCGCCGGTCTGCCCGGCCACGGTAAAGGTAACCGTTCTTTCTGTACCTAAAATATTGCCATTGTTAGCCTTCAATCCGGAGGAGATCATGACTTTAAAAGTTTCCCCGGCGGTCAGGGCGGAATTGGGAGTAACATATATATTACGTTTTTCATCGTCATTATCAGCTATACGGGTAACGGAAATGGCAACCGGGGTACCGGCGTTGGTGCTCATGGTAACGCAGCCCTGGTTGTTGGTCCAGTAATCCCTTACCACACCGCGATCAAAGATCAGTTTTATAGTAGTATTGGCTGATACCCCCGTGGCAGCATTAGCGGGATCAGAGCTGACCAGATTAAGGGGGTTGTTTCCGTCTCCACCGCCGGTTCCTCCGCCCGTCCCGACTGTCGTACCTGACGTTGAGATACCGGTGACTGTTCCCGCGATGTTACCCGTGACACCGGCGCCGAACTTCACGTTGGCGGGAGTTTGGGCAATACTTGATCCTGATACATTGATATTGGCCGTGGTGATACTGCCCTGACCGCTCACTGTAATCGGAGCATTAAGGGTAAGGGCTTTCACTCCGGCTTCCTTGGCAATAGTGATATTTGACTTCTGAGCGCTGCTGGCAACTTCCAGATTCGACACGGTACCACTAATGATATTTAGTGTAGCAGGAGCCTGCATGGTGATCAGGCTGAAATCACCCGTAAGGGTTACTTTTGCACTGGCAGGAATAGTCTGGTTCAGGGTGACGGTTTCAAATCCCTGACCACTGATACTGGCTTCGACCAGGGCAGCCCCAGCATTCAGCTGCACCATATTGACCGAGGTTTTGCCTGAAGCTACGATCCGTACCGATTCCTTTTCCACCGTCAGGATAGGCAGCGTCGAGTTCTCAATAACTATACTATGACTGCCGCCACCCTTAATTACGGTATTACCGGTCACCGTTACATTCTTCAGGGTGGCCTCGCCATCCCCGATAGCTTCAGCCAGCAGCAGATCGCCCTTGATCGTGGTATTCTGCAGGATTACCCCTGCACTTTCAATATTTACATTGCATTCCAGCATCTGATTGCCGGAAGACGGTCCGTATACCCCTGCTTTATTAAAAAATGTAGATGTGGCAGGTTTGACCGGCTGCCCGATAAACACCTTGCTCAGGCATACCAGGGCCTCGGCGCGCGTCATAGCCTGGCTGGGTCTAAAACATCTATCCGGATAACCCGCCATAAGATTCCTGCCACTTACAGCAGCTACCGATTTGGCACTCCAACTGCCCAGTTCAGCCGCGTCCTTGTAGGATAATTGGGCAGATGGATCAACAGCTGTCTCAAGCTTGGCCACCCGTGCCAGCACAACTGCAACTTCCTGGCGATTTATAGATTTATTGGGTTTGAAGCTTTTATCTGAATACCCGGAAATATAGCCTGCCGTGATAGCCCTGGCCAGATCGGCGGCAAACCAATCACGTGAACCCACATCCGAAAAGGACGTTTTTCCAGTCTCTTTATACCCAGCTGCCCGATTGATCAGAGATACAAATTCGGCCCGGGTAATTGACTGGTCGGGTTTGAACGAGCCATCCGGATAGCCGGACATCCACCCGGAAGTGATTCCCTGATTAATCTGATTTTCGGCCCAATGGCCCTGGATATCATGCAAGGTGCTGACACTGGACTGGTTTGCCAAAGCACTGACGGATGTAAATAGAATAGAACCTGAAATGACTAGTATGAATAATAACTGAAGTGCAAATGCTTTTAGACCCCGCTTGTGCAAGCTGGGCTTCCCATGATTCATATTCATTTCCTCATCCCCAATCTTTCCTTATTTTTGTCCCCACCCGATCTTTATATATATTCGGGCGTATCAAAACTGAGGCCGCTCCGGCTTCGGTTTTCCCTGACATCCATCCTCCTTCACTATGTACTTGATTATCGATTCCGAAACAAAAAGTGCCTGGTACGTTCACGAGGAGTCCAAGCACTTGTTAAACTGATTGCCTCTCTCCTTTCCAAAAACGGGAGGCTCACCAGTTTCCCGGTGAACCCATCGTTCACCGCACCATTGCTTTCGGCTTTAGGTACGGTGAATCGGAGAATACTATATTCAGTTGCTATTTCTTACATAATTACTTTCGTCATAAACTCTAAAAATCCTATTAAATATCTTAAAGGATTTTCACATGACTTTCAAACTCCAAATAATGATATATGTCAGTAGTTGCCTGCTTCAGCCCACCATGATCTTTCCCTTGGGCCAGTGGATGTCGGGCTGCTTTTCCTTAAAGGCCAGAGCAAAACCAATGGTCAACGGTCCCACCCGGCCCAGGAACATGGTTATGACCAGAAAAACCTTGGCTAGTGTAGTCAGCTCGGGTGTAAGACCCAGGGTCAGGCCCACCGTACCCAGGGCGGAGGCCACCTCAAAGGCTATATCTACCAAATCACCGTGGGGAAAGCTCAGAGAAACCAAATAGGTCATCACCACCATGGTCAGAGAAAACAGCAAGAAAATAGTCAAGGCCTGCATCACATCGGGAGTGTCAATCCTCCTTTTAAAGATTTCTGTATCCTTCTTGCCGCGCAGCTGGCTGTAGATGGCCAGCCATAAGATGGCGAAGGTAGAGGTTTTGATTCCGCCGCCGGTGGAGCCCGGTGAAGCACCAATCAGCATCAGCATTATGATTACCAGCTGCGAAGAGAGGTGCAGACTGGTCAGATCAATGGTATTGAAGCCGGCCGTACGCGGAGTGACACTTTGAAAATAGGCGGCCAGCAGCTTGGTTCCAAAAGGCAAGTCCTTTAGAGCATGATCATACTCGCCAGCGAAAAGCAGCAAGGTTCCGACCAGTAAGAGAATACCGGTAGTCAGCAGAACCACCTTGGAATGCAACGAGAGCTTTCTGTTGGCGCGATAATGGTATAACTCATAGGTTACGATAAAGCCTAGGCCGCCCATGATGATCAGGGTGCTGATGACCAGATTGACGGTTATGTCAGAAGTGTACCCGGTAAGGCTTTTGAAACCGCCCATAAGGTCAAAGCCGGCATTATTAAAAGCAGAAACCGAATGGAACAGTCCAAACCACAAGGCTTTGCCCCATCCCATCTCACCCGACCAGCGCAGGGCCAGAATGATCGCTCCGATCCCTTCCGCCGCGAAGGTAAAACCTAATAAATAGCGGAACAACCTGACCACTCCGCCTACTTCTGCTAAATTGATCGCCTGTTGCATAACCAGCCTTTGCCTAAGGTGGATCTTACGCCCGGCCACTAAGGCATAAAAGACCGCAAAGGACATTACGCCCAGGCCCCCGATTTGAATAAGCAAGAGAATCACGATGTGTCCGAATAGAGACCAGTGGGTTGCAGTTTCGACCGGTACCAAACCAGTAACACAAGTGGCAGAAGTCGCCGCAAATAAACAGTCAATATATGGGGTATACCCGCTTTGGGAAGCCCAAGGCAGGTACAAAAGAATACTCCCGCAGAAAATGACCGCAATAAAGCTGAGGGCCAACCATTTCGGTTCATTTATCTTATTTTTTATCATTCGCATTGACCCCTTCAAAAGAGAGCCTATTCTATACCGCTCAACTGTTCCAATCCTTCATTGGCGCCCAAGGCTACCAGTACATCTCCATTCTTAAATACCTCTTCCGGAGCGGGGGCGACGATAATGTCGTTGCCGCGCCTTATCGCCAACACGGTAACTCGCAGTTTCTTGCGAAGACCGATGTCAGACAGAGTACGGTTCAGGAAAGCTTTAGGGGCAAACAGTTCGATTATTCCGTAGTCTGGTGAAAGGCTGATCTGTTCGAGGAAATTGACCGAGACCAATGATCGGGCTAGTTTGATGGCCATATCTCGTTCCGGGTATATTACCACGTCCGTTCCTATCTTCTCCAGTACCTTTCCGTGCAGCGCATTTTGGGCTTTGGCTATGATCTTTTTGACGCCCATTTCCTTCAACATGATGGTGGTCAGAATATTGGCCTGGATATTATCCCCGATAGCCACTACTACTACGTCAAAGTTGCGGATACCCAGAGCTTTTAGGGTAGCTTCGTCCATCGTATCAGCCTGGACCGCATGAGTAGAGTATTCTATGGCATCATTGACCCGATCAGCATCGATATCAATCGCCAGAACCTCATTACCCGTCCTGGTAAGTTCCCTGATCAAGCTGCTGCCGAACCGGCCGATACCGATTACTGCGAATTGTCTCTTCATGGTTCCTTCCTCCGGTCTCCTCCAAGCTTATTGTGACTCCGCCGGGACGCACCAGATTGCGTTCGACGCCAAAAATATGTTTTCACTGCGGCATTTACGGAATAATTATATCACTGTGCCGTTATTTTTCAAACCGCCGACAATGAGGTTTTCCTGCTATAAATATTTTGTAAATATTTCTCCGAATTACTATTTGAAAAAAACCACGGCTGGGATAGAATGGTACAAACAGGAGGTGGAACGGAATGGAATTAGAAGGAAGAACTGTGGCCGAGACCGCTACAACACTAAGCCAGATAATACTTCCCTCTCAGACTAATCCAGCAGGTACCGCCCACGGCGGCGAACTGCTCAAGATGATGGACAATTGTGCCGGGGCTTGTGCCACCAAACACTCACGTGCCATCGTGGTTACCGCCGGTATTGACAATATCAACTTCCATGCCCCGGTCTTTATGGGCAACCTGGCCAGCTGTCACGCCAATGTGACCTATGTGTCCAATCACTCCATGGAGATCGCCGTCAGCATCGATGCTGAAGATTTGCTACAAGGAACCAAGCAATGCTGTATGACGGCTTATTTTACCTTTGTAGCTCTGGGACAGGATATGAAGCCGGCGCTGGTTCCACAGCTGATCCTGGAAAACGAGGTGGAGAAGCAGGAGTATGAGACGGGTAAGGTAAGAGTCCAGCAGAGAAAAGCCAATCCCCATGTTTGCTGGATGCCGCTGTATTAAAGGCGAGAAGCCATGGGTTGATTAAATTAACAACAGATAGACACAGATTTGAACGGATGAACACAGATAATATTTATGCAAATATGATATTGCTGTTCACAACTGCAGGAGGATTCCATAGCCGCCCCAGATTGTCGACAAATTCAGCAAGATGTCGACGATCACAGACGGCCTAGTGTCGCTGTAACCACGGATGGCGTGAAGCGGTGGAAGAGCAAAGCGTGTGAAAAGCCCGCAATTGAGCTATACTTGACATACGTTGATTGAGCGGTTTTTTCACAACAACGCATAGAGTTAATTGTTATAAATATCTGTGTCTATCAGTAATTAATCCGTGTTCATCTGTGGTTAATTCCCTCTCCCTGATCCTGTCGTTTCAATATGCACAGATTATCAAATAGTTCGGCGACGGTGAGGACTCCGATTCCGCCGGGGACGGCACTGGCCATCCGGGCTTTGGCCTTGGCTTCAGCGCTTACATCACCTATGACCTGACCGTTCTCAGCAAAGTTGATCCCTACGTCGATTATCACACTTTGTCCGCGGACCATATCAGCACTGATCAGATTAGGCTTGCCCACTGCCACCACCAGGATATCTGCTGCCCGGGTTTCTTCAGCCAGATCCCGGGTATGTGAATGGCACAGATTTACTGTGGCGTTTTCCCGGGTCATCATCACCGCCAGGGGACTGCCTACTACCATACTGCGACCGACAATAGTCACCCTCCGTCCCTCCATTTCCACCCCATGGCCCCTCAAAATGGATATTACTGCCTTGGGGGTGGAAGGCTTTACCCCATCTTCCCGGCTGAGCAGCCGGCCCAGGTTATAGTTATGCAGGCCTTCGACATCCTTATGCCAGGCAATCGCATTGACCAGACGACTATAATTAAGGCCCGGGGGCAACGGGGTCTGCAGCATTATGCCGGTCAAGGCCGGATCACAATTGAGCTGTACTATCTGCTCTGCTAAACTCTCTTCACTGGTGTTCTCCGGGAATTGCAGCACCTTGACCTCGATGCCCACATCCCGGCCAAATTTCTCGATAGATCTGACATATAAACAGGAAGCCTCATTGGTCCCAGCTTGAATGATGGCCATGGACATGGGGGTTAACTCGACCTGCCTTTTGATATCCGCCTTGATCCGTTCCCGAATCTCCTTTCCATAGATAAGCAAATAGTTCACTCCAAACCATGATTTCTCAAATTATTTTAAAAAGCGTATTCGATGTGGTTTATCCTGCCCTTATCATCTTCCAGCAGAATGGTGATGACATCAAAACGGATCCCGCGGAAGGAAGGGCCGACCGTGTCGAGATAGACCGCAGCAGCCGTGCGGAGGTGTTCGATCTTTCTCGGGGTGATCGCCTCTTCCGGCCAGCCATGACTGGTCCCCCGGCGGGTCTTGACCTCGACAAAGACCAGTTCGCCGCCCTTCTTGCATATTATATCCAACTCGCCATATCGGGTATAATAGTTACGGGCCAGTATATGATAGCCTCTCTTCCTCAGATAATCGGCCGCCCGTTCTTCGCCCAGGCGCCCCAACTCCCGGTTATTCAAGCTCAATCCCCGCCCCATCCTAATATTTGCGGTCCATTGAATAAATGAAGGCTAGAATCTCTGCAACGACTGAATACAACTCCGCCGGTATCTCCTGATAAAGGTCCAATGCCATCAAATAATCCGCCAGTTTGGCATCCTCCTTGAGGGGGATTCCCCATTCCCGTGCGACTTCCTCGATACGTTCGGCAATGAACCCACGCCCTTTGGCCACTACCACCGGAGCATCATTTTGCCCGTAGTTGTAGCTCAGAGCTACCGCTTTATGTTTACCATCCAATTTATTTTTGTCTGTCATGGCCCATTACCCCCGTCCTAAACCATTATATCGATCCCCAGTGGTCTGATGGTTAGCGGGGCCTCGTTAACCCTGATCTTCAAACTCTCGTCAATCTGCTCCCGAGAAATCTTTATCCCCAGATTCTGCACGGAATAGCCCAGATCATTGAGTTTACCGACCAGACCCTGGATATTGCCGTTCAGGTGCTGGGCAACGCTGTCACTTTCGGCTATACCCTGCAGGGTCAGACTGCCGCTTCTCTGCCAGTTGACATGAAAGAGAACCAATCCCATATTTCCGGTATCCAGGGAAACAACAAAACTAAGATTGTCTACGTTTCTCAGGTCACGACGACCATCCTTGTTGAACCTCAACTGACATTGATGCATCTCTTCCCCAACCCTGACCGGTATGGAGAAATAATAGAAATTGAACTGATTGTCGTTAGTGGTTCGGCTTAGGTAATTAAACATTTTCTGCCCGGAAAGCTCTTTTTCCAGGTTGTCGATCCGCTGCAGCAGATCGTGCACTACCGGGCTGCGGGCCTGCGTGTTTTCGCTTTTCAATGCATCTTGCAGCAGTGTCAGGCCCCGGATAACATCCTTATCGGAAGCGATGGTTCTCTCGATCTTCCCGCTTATTTCGACGGCGGGTTCCTGTCCATCAACCTGCATCCATTCAATAAGGGTGCGCAGGAGGTTTATTTGATCATTTGTCCTGCCGGTACCAGCTGTCGTATTGCCGGAAGCATTTCCGACCATCTGCGCCTGGTTTGCGTCAACACCCTTCAATTGCTCTGACCCGCCAGTGTTTAAGGTCTGGTTAGTTTCGGCTGCCGTGCCCGGGGCAATTATGGCCGGTTTTCCCATGCTTCCCCCAGCAACATTGTCCTGCGTCCGGGTAAGGTTGGCAACAGTGGTCTTGGCAGCCGCGTCCTCTTCAGGAACCGCTGCCGTGACGCTGGTCTGCGCCTGCATTGGTTCAGCACCTTTTAACTGGTCTGACCCGCCGGTGGTTAAGATCTGATTGCTTTCGGCAACCATGCCTTGAACAATAGAAGACGATTTCCCCATGCTGCCTCCAGCAGCACCGTCCTGCGTCCGGGTAGGATTCGTAAGGGTGGTCCTGGCAGCGACTTCCTCTTCAGGAACCGCTGCCGTTCCGGCAGAAGCAGCCATAACGCTTTTCTGCGCCTGAGTTTGATCAACAACCTTCACCTGCTCTGACCCGCCGATTGTTATGGCCTGGTTGCTTTCAGGGTCCGTCCCCGGAACAATTAAAGACGATTTTCCCATGCTATTGCCAGCAGGAGCATCCTGTGTCCGGGTAGGATTCACAAGATTAGTATTGGCAGCTGCCTTCTCTTCAGGAAGCGCTGCCGTTCCGGCAGAAGCAGCCATAACGCTTTTCTGATCCTGATTTTGGTCAACACCTTTCACCTGCTTTGACACGCCGGCAGTAGAGGTCTGGCTGTTCTCGGCATCCGCGCCCGGAACCATAATGGACGATTTCCCAGCACTGCCGGCAGCAACTTCGTCCTGCATCTGGGAACGGGGAGCAATAGTGGTATTGGCTGTCGCTTCTCCTTCAGGAAACGCCGCCGTGCTGGCCGGCATCGCAACCGGTTTATCTGCCAATTCCGGTGCATCGGCTATAATCGTGGCGGGGGCAGCCTGACCCGGCGGCGGGGAGACCGGCCTGGTGCCAGTGGATTCAGGAATGTTTGGCAGTACCCGGCCCCCCGGTATCTCTTCAGGCACATCAGCATTGCCAGTCAGGCTGACGGGAGACCCGGGAGCCTCTATCCCCTCAGTGACAGCGGGTGCGGGGCTTGCCCCCTGAGCCACCGGCGAAGAAGATACAGCAGCAGTATCAGCCCGGAACTCAGCTCCAGCCGTCTCCGGCAAGAGCGCTGAGGCATTAAGCGCTGGTTGAGGAACACTGGTATTTGACTGAGTGGCCGGCAAAGGGATTTCGGCTGACGCCGGAAGAGCCCCCTGACTGCCGGCAGGATTGACCGGCGCAGCAGTCGCCGCAGAATCGCTTTCACCCGGCACAACCATGTTCACTGCAGCTGCCGCATCCGGGGATACTGTGGGGGCAGGGCCCGAAACAACTGGCCCCTGAGGCCCTGACTGGAGCGGCATTCCCCTTCCAGCGGAGGCAGCCTGCCCGGAAACTGTCGGTATCGGTGAACTGCCCACCTGGCTTGACCGGGCCGGAGGGTTTTGACTTACGGCCTGGCTCGAACTGATTCCGCTGCCAGGGTTAGAGTTAGTGTCAACAGCATTATTATTCATCATGGCGCTGCTATTGTAAGCAGCATTGGCATTGGTCCCAGTCTTATCAAGGCCTGCGGACAGCAACATTTCCAGATTCGCGGCTGGAGCAGCATATTGTGTCTGCCCCAATTCACGCAGGCTTTGGACGACGGACTGAATCAGTTTTGCTATATTGCTGCCCGGCAAGGTATATTGTTCCATGGCCTTCAAGGTGCTGGCATCGACCGGCAGGTTACGCGACATCACAAAGGCTACTATCTCCAGACTTCGTGGGGTGGCAGCCCCAAGCAATTTAACACCCTTGGCCATCTCGCTCATATTATTGGCGGTGACCGGCATGTTATATTCCAGCAGCTTACGCGCCATCGCTACATTTTCTTCCTTGGCGGAAATGCCCATATTAAGGAGGTTGGCCGACAGGTTGGCGTTTTCGATAACCTCCATAGCCTGGGGCGTGACCACCTTCAGGAAGGTTTTTCCGTCGCGAAAATCGTCGACCTTGAGATATAACTGCTGACCTGGCTGCACCTGTACCTCGGTCATGGCCTCGATAGTCTGACCCTTGATGGTTATTATAAGGGTGCCGTCAGTATGAACCTCCTGCACCACGCCTTTCACGATCTCCCCCTGCGAGAAGTTGAGTCCCTGGTTGTCGGGAGTACTGATATTAAGCATCGTCCTGGTCAAAGAGACCTGGTTGGTATCCATAATTACCTCCTTCACGAATGGCTCTGACCGGTGCATAACTCTCCCGGTGTATAGGACAGAGCCCCTGTTTCATCAGAGCCTCCAGATGTTCCCGGGTACCGTATCCCTTGTGTCTGGCAAAGCCATAACCAGGATAGAGCATATCAAAGGCTTCCATGGAACGGTCCCGTTCCACTTTAGCCAGGATTGAGGCACAGGCAATGGATACGCTATTGCTGTCCCCCTTGATGATGGATCTCTGTTTGATATCTATATCGTGAAGTTTGACGGCATCAATCAGTAAAAAATCGGGACCGGGCGTCAGGTGCTCCACTGCGGTCCGCATGGCTTCCCGGGTGGCATTTAAAATGTTTATCTGGTCCAGGTATGGCGGGAAAACGGCAGCCAATGACCAGGCTATAGCTACTTTCTTTATGGCATTAGCCAGTTCAGCCCGAACTTTGGCGCTGAGCTTTTTGGAATCATTGACCTCGGGCAGAAAAAAGCCGGGAGAGAGAATAACCGCCGCGGCAACCACCGGCCCAGCCAGCGGACCGCGACCTACTTCATCGATTCCGGCAATATATTGATAGCCCTGGTTATAGGCTTCATACTCGTATACTTTTAAGATCTCGATCCGGGCCTTTTCAGCGTCAAGATACGTCTTCTCGTCCTTGGTCAAATCCCGTTACCTCCCCGGGTCCGGTATAAATGTCGGGCCAGCATCTCTCCCTGATCCAAGGCTTGCTTGATCCCCTTTACCTGATAAGCGTCGCCGATCAGAAAGGTCGATCCATGCTGCTGCCCGATTTGAAAGAATAACTCGTTAAGTGGAGTAAAACCGGCAGCACCTATAACAGTATCAATTTCCAGTGAAACGACTTGCCCATGTTCGATTTTAATGGAAGCCTGTTGCTGATCGACTTCCAGCACCCGGGCCGCTAGCAACCGTTTTACTCCGCCTTGCTCCAAACGATTCATCAGGGACCGACGGTTTTTCTTTTCCATGGTAGCAGCCAAAAACCGGTCAATTTCTACAATGGTGATTTCGTTGCCTTCTCCCAGCAAGTAATCAGCTACCTCACAACCGCTTCTGCCCCCGCCTATGATCAGTATCTTTTTGCCTTTCAAAACAACTTCCTGCTTCAAAACCTGATCTGCTCTCCAGCAGAAGGCCGGGTCCCAACCATCTATATTAGGGGTCCTTGACTTGGAACCGGTTGCCACCACAATATGGTCTGGTCGTTCCTCATTCAGACGGCTGGTTTCATATGGTGTGTTCAAGTGGAGCTCTACCGAACTATGTTCCACCTGCCGGATCAAGTACTGGTTCAGCTTATTTAGATCCCCTTTATGAGGCGGCAGACATGCAAGATTCAGCAGGCCTCCCAGATGGTCTTCACGTTCATATAGTGAAACCGCAAACCCCAATTTATCCAGGGCGATAGCGGCCTGCATTCCAGCCGGCCCCCCCCCTATGACCTCAACCCGTTCTTTTTTAACGGTTTTCCCTGCTCCGGGCAACTCACGGGCTTCGCTCCCTAACCAGGGATTAACCGTACAGCTTATGGCCAGGCCTTTGGAATTACTGGAGAAACAATGGTTGCAGCTTATGCACGGCCTTATATCCCCCACTCTGCCCTCCCGTGCCTTGACCGGCCAGTGCGGATCAGCCAGAAGACTTCTGCCCAGAAAAACCAGGTCGGCCTGACCTTTTGCGATCACCTCTTCTGCCGTCTGGGGATTCCGGATCATCCCGCCGCCTACCACCGGGATGTTGACCACACCCTTCACCTGTTCAGAAAGGTATGCTCGCCAGGCCTCCGGGTATGATGAAGGTTCGATGCTGGTCAGTCCCGATTCATAGGTTCCAACACTGCAGTGGATCAGATCCACTCCGGCTGCCTCCATCTGTTGACATATTACCAGGCTCTCCTCCGGCACCAACCCTCCGTTTACAAAGTCGTCTATGTTAATCCTGACGGACAATAATAGCCCGGGATCATTTGCCTTGATACCTTTGATAATATCCAGCAGCAGCCGCATACGGTTGTCCAGACTGCCTCCATACGGGTCATGCCGGTTATTGCTGTGCGGTGATAGAAACTGATTAATCAAATAGCCATGAGCAGCATGCAGTTCCACTCCATCAAACCCGGCCATAGCAGCATAGCCGGCACCCTTTATGAAGCGTTCAGTAATGTCCTCGATCTCGGTGATCGTAAGCTCGCGCGGAGTTTCCCGGGTAACCGGACATGCCACCGGGGAAGGTGCCACCGGCTGAACACCGGTTATAAACTGAGAGGTCTGCCGTCCGGCATGGAAAATCTGTATAAACGCCCGGGAACCATGGTTGGTAATAGAACGTGAAAGGCCTTCCAGATTGGATATGTGCCGGGGATGATCGAGTTTAAGCTGATGGAAGGTCTCCAGACCCGCCGGCTGATCTATACAAGCGGCTTCAACGATAATGATTCCCACCCCACCCAGGGCTCGTTCCAGGTAATAATCGATCAGGTTTCGGCTCACCTCTCCATCCAGACCTGCAAATCCGGTAAGCATAGGAGCCATTACCAGGCGGTTCTTGACCAGTTTACCCCCAACTCGGGTCGGAGAAAACAAATGCGAAAAAGCTACCATTATAACCACCTCAATTAATTATTTTACTCAACTTTCGCAGTTAGCACATACTGCGCAGCATTGAAACCAAGACGTGGGAGTTAAGGGGTACGGAATGGACACAGGCGGCTGCGCCGCACGCAGAATAATTAAGATTAACGCAGTTTTTATTAGAGTTTCAATGGGAAACATCTGCGTGAATCATAAAAAACAGCGTCCTTCCCCCTTCGGGGACAACTTATGCGCCTTCGCGCAATCAATGAAGATGCGTCCATTCGTTCCCCTTACCAATGTTACGCTTAACCGGGCAACTGCGAAAGTTGAGTTATTTTATAGCCAACTCAGAAGAATAGAAAATAAGAGAAACCACTTCAATATGGTTCCTCTTCTTATTTTAACTCTAATTTTATTATTCGTCTCCAGCTTACCATTTCCTATTACTGCCCAGGGGAGATCATCCACCGTTGCCGTCGTTCACGCAGACTGGCTGCAGAGCACCTCACGCAGTACACGGTTAAGTTTGGAAATCTCGTAGGGCTTGGGTATAACTCCGCAAAAGCCGTATTCGATGTAATTAGCCATGACCGGGTCACTGGAATAGCCGCTGGATACAATAGCCTTTACGCCCGGATCGATTTTCAGCAGCTCTTCAACCGCCTCGCTGCCTCCCATCCCTCCCGGGATGGTCAAATCCATAATCACCGCATCAAATGGTTCATTACTGTTCATGCGGTGGGTATAGTACTCGATGGCCTCCTCGCCGTCACAGGCCATATAGGCTTCATACCCCAGCTTCTTCAGCATTCTGCCCAGGATAATCCGGATGTACTCCTCATCATCCATTACCAGTATGCGTCCCTGTCCACCCAAGCCGAATTCTTCCTCGGCGGCCTCATGGTCTGATGAGCGATTTGAGGCAGGAATGAAGACCTCAAAGGTGGTTCCCTGGTTCGGGTTGGATCTCACCTCAACACTGCCGCCGTGTCTTCTGACGATGGAATCAGTAACCGCCAGCCCCATTCCTCTGCCCGCATCCCTGGTGGTATAGTAAGGATTGAAGATCTTGGTCAGGGAGACTTCGTCAATACCATGACCCTGATCGATCACCGCGACCCTGACAAACTTGCCCGCTTCAATACCTTGACCCGTCTCAGCAAGTTCCAGATTGTCTATTTCCAGACGGATCTCTCCGCCCTGGGGCATAGCCTGACAGGCATTGCTCACCAGATGGTTGATGACCTGACTCATCTGTTCACGGTCGACATCGATGGCCCACAGGTCCTCGGCAAAGGAAAAAGTGCATCTAATATTGGACCCGGCCAAGGAAAAACGAGCTGACTCCATCACCAGTTCCTGCACCGCCAGGCTCTGCTTGAACGGGGCACCGCCCTTGGAAAAGGTTAACAACTGGCTGGTAAGGCTGGTGGCCTGGAGAGCAGCAGTCTTAATATCATCGAGCAGACTGCATATTTCATCATCCTCATCACCCTGCCAGACCATCTGGGCCAGCGAGGCATTTCCGGAAATAACGGTAAGGATATTGTTGAAATCGTGGGCAATTCCCCCAGCCAAAAGGCCCAGGGTTTCCAAGCGGTCTCTTCTGATCAGTTCCTCTTCCATCTTTTTATGTTCGGTGATATCAAGTATGGCTCCAATATTGCACTTCACACCTTCATAGTCGATAACGTCTCCGGATAACAGGCCCCAGATTTCTGTGCCATCCCGATGCACCAGCTTCATTTCATACGGGGGTATATATTTGCCCTGGCGTCGGGCTAGGCCAAATTTTTCAAACAGGTCTTTATAATCGTCATGCAGAACTATGTTGAAAGGACCACTCATCATTTCTTCCCGGCTGTATCCGACCATGTTCTCCCCGGCCGAATTAATATAGCGCAGGTTCTCCGTATCAATCACATAGATAAGAGCAGGAGAGGCCTCCGCCAGCTTTTTGAAGTTGGCCTCGCTCTTACGCAGCTCTTCTTCGATCTGCTTTCTCTCATTTATTTCCATGTAGAGATCTTTATTGACCTTGATCAATTCGGAGGTTCGCTCGATCACCATCATCTCCAATTGATCGCGCGCCTGGCTAAGCTTGTGCAGCAGGTTCTTCTGATCGCTTATATCGTACACTACCGTTATCAGGGCTGGCTCGCCTTCCCATTCTATCTTGGCCGAACTCAGCATACCATAACCGATAGTGCCATCTTTCTTGACAAAACGCACTTCATAGTTTTTTGGTACTTCCTCACCCCGGAGGCGAGCGAGACCCCGTTCAATCAGCATCGCCTTATCATCGGGATGGTATATTTCCCATGCATCCATGTTGGATATCTCTTCGAAGCTGTAGCCGGAGAGGCTACTAACAGCCGAGTTCAGATATAGCAGGGGATTTTCCATCTGCATATTGGTGACATAGGTAAAGGCCGGGGTTATTTCCGCCAGCAGTCTGAACCTGCTTTCGCTGTGGCGCAGGGCCTTTTCATTCTCCTGCCGTTCCCAGTAGGCGCCCAGCATACCTCCCACCATCCGCAGACAGCGAATATCCTCTTCCAGCCATACCTTCCGGCCATGGACATCATCAAAACCGAGACTGGCCAGCGGGCGATGATTGGCACCGAAAATCGGCACCATGACCAGGGATTTGGCATTCATCTGCGCCAGCAATTTGCTTTGGCCCGAAGAGTCGCCGGAAGACCAATCAATCTGCGGGATCACGATAGTTTCTCCGGCCAGCAGTTGGCTTACCCACCATTCAATATCCGAATAATCCAGGTTCTTAAGCATGCTGATATGTGAATCAGTCGTCTCATCGCACCATTCATAGGTACAATCGACTAATCCGTTTTGCTGATTGATTTGGAAGAGGTAAGCCCGATTGGCTTTAACGGCCGTACCGATCAGCTCAATGACCTGGTGGATATCGGTTTCTTCCGCCTGCAGAAAGCATCGTGAAGCCTCGGCAATCGCCTTCTCGACGGTTAGGCGATGAATTATTTCTTCTTCGGCGCGTCTGCGTTCCCAATAAGTACCCAGCATCTCGGCCACCACGTGCAGACACCTGAGGTCTTCCGCCAGCCACTTACGATGGCTAAGGGTGTCAGTATAACCCATAAAGGCCTTCAGGTTATGCTCAGCATCCCAGACGGGCACGGCTAACAGAGATTCTATATCTAACCTTTGCAAGGCTATCTTTTCATTCATGGCTTCACGGGGCAGTTTTCCGGTATCCTCTATCACCAGGGCCTCGTTATTAATAACCTGTTTGATCCCCCAGGAATAAAGAGACAAATCCAGAGTCCTCAATTCGTCTTCAATCGGAGCATAATCGTCTGCATACCATTCGTGCTGACATCCCGCCAGATTATCCTTACTATATTCGTAGATGCAGACCCTATGAACACTCACCGCTCGACCAATTTTCTCCAGCATCTGCTGAACGTCGATCTCTTTGCCCCAGACCAGCAGGCGGGAACAGTCAGCAATGGCTTTTTCTATCCCCAGACGGTAGAGGATTTCCTGCTCAGCTCGTTGTCTTTCCCAATAAACGCCCAGCATCTCGGCTACTACCCGCAGCAATCTGATATCCTCTTCGCGCCATACCCGGGACTTGACTGTATCCACAAAGCCCATCCAGGCACTGAGCTTGTTTTCGGCATTGAAAATCGGGACTGCCACCATGGAATGGATTTCCGCCCACAACAATATATCTCTCTCATTGGCAGCTTCCGGAGGCAGGCTGGTGGTGTCCGGCATGTTCACTACCCTACCGGCGACCACCTCGCCCAGGGACCAGGGAAACATATCCAGATCAATTTTCTTCAGTTCCTGCATCTTGGAGGCAATACCGGGAGCACACCACTCGTAGGTATTATGGGCAACCATTGAGTTGCTTTCAAATTCATAGATACAGGCCCGATGTCCGCCCACAGCTTGACCAATCAATTCCAGAATACAATCTATATCAACCTCTCCGGGTTCAGCAAAGCAACGGGAACAAACCGCCAGAGCTTCTTCAATCCTCAACAGCTCATCCAGTTCCAAACCTGTTTGAGCAGGAGCAACCATGCTTTCAAGAATCTCCAGCCGCTTTTTCAGAATACGGTTCTCGTCCAGTAGTTCCGTTATCGACACTTCTCTTGAGTTTTCCATCTTTCCCCCAATATCCTATGAACAAGAATATAACATATATTTATACAATTTCTGTTTGGTTAATATTATTTGACATTTCCCAAGCTTTTTCCTTTGGAGAAAATAAGATATTTTGTCGTTCAATTGCCTTATTTTTTTAGTAAATGCACCCTATCACGGGACATTGGAACCAACTTGCCCTGATAATCAGGTCAAATCAAGCCGTTGTTCATTATTGCTAGTTGGTTCTGGAATTATTGTTCATCTTTGAAGCCGGGGCCAAGTTGATGCAGGGTAGATTGCAGGGCTGCCTCCAATACCGGCAGGTCTTCGCTGTTCATGAAAGGATCCTGTCCATGATGGATCCTCTCCATAGTACTGACGATGGGAATGACTCGGTAATGGACCCGGCCATTGTCATTATAAGGATGGGAAAAGGTGGGGGTGTAGGCAACCTCAGTCAATCTGGTTTCATTTTGATCAAAGTCCTTCCTGAATTTCAGTTTAAGGACTATGCCGCAATTGCGTTCCAGACCCTGCTGATTGCTGATGAAATTACCCATGCCGTAGATCACGAATTTGGGTTTACCCTTTTCATTGATCACTTCCATGGTTTGAATAACGTGGGGATGACTGCCCAGGATGGCGTCAGCTCCGGCTTTGATAAAATCACGGGCCATAAGAATCTGGTCCTGTCCCGGACGGGGCTGATATTCCACCCCCCAATGCAGGATCAGGATCAAAACGTCTACCTGCGGCCTCAAGGCTTTTATATCCGCCAGTATGCTGTCCTTTTCCAGCAGATTGACATACTCCGGATGTTCGATGGGAACAGGTACACCGTTGGTGCTGTAGGTATAAGCCAGGTAGCCCACCTTGACCCCTTTTATATCCTTGATCAAAAACGAGCTGGCTTCGGATGGGTTGCGGTAGGTTCCCAGGGTTTCCAGACCTGCTTCCCTTAATACCCGCAAGGTCCGGATACCTCCGGTATATCCCCGATCAAGGGAATGATTGTTGGCAGTAACCACCATATCGAAGCCGACCTGTTTGAAGGTATGGGCGATCTCATCCGGGCTGTTGAAGAGAGGAAAACCGGTATAACCGCTTTCCGGTCCGGCCAGCGCAGTTTCCAGGTCAGTCGAGCTGAAGTCGCCTTCGCGAATCAAATCCGCTACATCAGCAAAGAAGGTATCAAAGCGATAGGACCCGTCGGCCTGCAAGCCTGAATTAACCTCCGGCATATGCATCAGGCAATCGCCAGCCGCAGTGAGGGTGATGGTTTCCACTCGCCCGGTTTGGGCTTCCTCGTCCCGACCAGCCGACCGGAAGTGGTGATCGTTCAAAGCCCACGAGTAAGCCTGAAACGACGCCAGGGTGCCCAATAATATCAAAAAAATTGTTACAATAAGCCTTCTGTACAAAAGCGTTCCACATCCCGATTTGAAAGGACAAATCAGGACTCCCCAGCCTTGGTGAGCCCCTCATTTTGTATATCCCTAATCTTATAGACATCAATTTATCGTTAATACTATCATTATTGTAACCCGACGGTCTCCAATAATGATATAGTCGGTCGGGCTTTAATCCAAATTTGCCGGTCCCAGTTTGCCCTTGCGAAAATCCTGTAGCAACAGCTTGCAGGTCTTTTCAATATCCGCTGCTCCCCCTTTTACCAGATAACCTCGGTGGCGGGCAATATTCTCCATTATCAGCTCGGGGGGCAAGTTATCGTCTTTTAGCTTAAACTTGTCCAGGAGGACGGACGGTTGATTATCTTTCAGCCAAGTCACCAGAAACCGGGCAACATCATATTCACTATATGCCTTTTCTCCTACAATATCCAGCATGGCCAGTTTGTAACCCTGTTCTTCACTGCCGACCTTGGGCCACATCAGTCCCGGAGTATCCATGAATTCGATATCCTCCCGCACCCTGAGCCATTGCTTGCCCCGGGTAACTCCGGGTTTGGCGCCGGTAGCTGCCATCTTTTTGCCAACCAGGCTGTTGAGAAAAGTAGACTTGCCGATATTGGGGACTCCCACTACCATAACTCGGGCAGGTCGTACCCGGCGTCCCTTTTGCAGCATAGTGTCCGCAAATGACTGGTAGCTTTCACTGATTACCTGCATGACCTCCCGCTGTCCTTTGCCGCTGATCGAATCCATGGCCGCCACCATGAAGCCTTCGGTTCTCAAAGCAGTCATGTGCCTGCGCATAGCGTTCTTTTCCGCCAGATCCATCTTATTCAGTACCAGAACGACCTTTTTCCTCGCCACCAACTTCTCCAGTTCCGGATTTCGGCAGGAGTAAGGTGCACGTGCGTCCAACAGCATGACCACGATGTCCACCAGCTTTATATTCTCTTCAATCTCCCGGCGGGCCTTTACCATATGCCCCGGAAACCAGTTGATGCTCAATACATTTTCCTCCAGTAATTCGCCACAGATGGGCGGGAATTCTTGCCGCAGATTGATCTGCGTTATCTGCGTCTATTATTTCAAAATGCAAAAAGAGAATACCCTGCGGTATTCTCCTCCAGCTCAAATTGATGTTAATCTTAGAATCTACCCTTTTCTTTCACGCGAGCCTTCTTACCCGTCAAGCCGCGCAGGTAGTACAGGCGAGCCCGGCGAACCTTACCTCTTCTGGTCACCTCGATCTTGGCGATACGGGGTGAATGGATGGGGAAAGTTCGTTCCACCGCTACTCCATAAGTAATACGGCGGGCGGTGAAGGTGCGGGATAACCCGGAACCACGTATCTTCATAACTACGCCTTCATAAACCTGGATTCTCTCCCGGTTGCCTTCGACAACCTTCACGTGCACCTTGAGAGTGTCGCCAGGACCGAAGCTGGGCATGTCTTTCTTGAAGTATTCTTCTTCAATAGATCTGATTATGTCTTGAGACATCCGTTTCTTACCTCCCTCCAGCAGGTGTTCATACATGAAAACATGCAGCGGACCACCTTTGTAAAAACAGAACATTAGTATTTTAGCACAGGGTTGTAACAATAACAAGCCAAAACGTGATTATTTAAACCAGGTTTCACCCAACAACCGATCAAGTATGATGGATACCGCACTGCGAACGGAAAGATGATTATAGTCCCGCCCGGCTTCCAGTGGCTCCAAAATGTAATCGCAGCTGTCCATTACATCTTTATGTATTCCCCAGCCCGTGCCAAAAAGCAGCAACAGCGACCGTTCTTCTTCCAATATGCTGGCACGCAGATCGCGATAGGAGGTAGTGCGGGGATACCTTCGGGCATCAGTGGCAACCATTACCGGATACCGGCCGGTTGCGTCACGAATGGACTGTTTAACCTCCTCCAGATCGTTTTTATGTGATAGCAGGCGGAATGCTTCCTTACGATCGGGATTATATGTAACGCCATAACCCTCCTGCCAGAAGGACAGGACCTCGCCCAGGAGCTCCTTTTGGGCCGGCGATGGATGCACCACAAAAAAGCCATCCACGTCATAAGTACGGGCTGCCCGTGAGATGTCATGAAGATCCAGATTTGTTATGGAAGTGGTCACCACCTCCATACGTTTGTTATATATGGGATAATGTAATAGGGCCAAATACACCCTGGATTTTCTCACCGATCATTACTCCCGTTTAAAGAGTATCGCCTGCAGCAGGCGTTTTTCTTCCTCATCATATTCCCGTTCCAGTAGTAGTTCCGGTCGTTTCAGCAGCGTGGTCAGCAGACTCTGTCGCTTGCGCCACAGCCTGATATTCTCGTGATGACCGGAGAGCAACATCTCAGGTACTTCCTCTCCCTCATACTCCCGCGGCCTGGTGTATTGAGGGTATTCCAGCAATCCGTTGGTAAAGGATTCATCATGAGCTGACAGTTCCCCACCCAGTACCCCGGGGATCAAGCGCGCCACCGTATCTACCAGTATCATGGCCGGCATCTCCCCGCCAGTCAAAACATAGTCCCCAATCGAGATTTCTTCATCTACGCTTTGAAGCACCCGGGTATCGATACCTTCGTAATGTCCGCAAAGCAGGATTAGGTGCGTTCTGTCCGCCAATTCCCGGGCCTTGTCTTGATTCAGAATCCTTCCCTGAGGAGAGAGGTATATCAACCAGGAATCATCAGTTTTGACAGACTTGATGGCTTGGTCCAATATATCCGCTTTCAGAACCATTCCGTCACCACCGCCGAAGGGATAATCATCCACCTGGTAGTGCGGTGCTGGAGCAAAATCACGTATGTTGGTGATGTTTATGTTTAACAGACCCTTGTCGCAGGCGCGTTTTATTATGCTCTCATTGAAAGGAGAATCAAACATGCCCGGGAATAAAGTCAAGATATCGATCTTCATTGCTCAATCCTCGATCAGACCAGGAAGTAGGTGGACCCTCATTTCACCAGCGGCAAGGTCCACTCCCAAAATAACGTCCTTGAGCGCAGGGATGAGCACTTCGCCAAAGCGAGGTGACCGGACCACATAAACATCATTAGCGCCGGTGCCCAAAACCTCGGTCAGTTCACCCAACAGTCCGCGCTCGTCGTCAATGACTTGCAGTCCTTCCAGCTGAAAATGGTAATACTCGCCCTTCGGCAGGGGCATTACTTCATCCTGAGCTATGACTATCTGGGCATGCCTATATTCGCCGGCCTCTTCCATGCTGTCGACACCTTTCAGTTTGAGCAGATACAGATCCTTGTGCGGACGTACCCATTCCACCACATGCTCCTCCAGCTTGCCCCCGCGTTCCAATCTTATCGTCTTCATCTTCTTGAAGCGCTCGGGGAAATCAGTCGTCGGATAAATCTTCAAGGTGCCGTCAAAGGAAAATGTCCCCACAATACGGCCAATGCCGATAAAATCAGCCAGCCTGGGAAATGTGGCATCTGTCGTGGCGGATTTTCTCTTCGTTTCTCTTGTTTTCGAGTCACCTGTTTTATGACTCATTACGTCACCAAATACTTTCATAATATTCAATCTGAGAGGGCTAATTAATAGCCCTCTCATTAATTCCTTACTCAACTTTCGCAGTTAGCGCATACTACGCAGCATTTAAACCAAGACGTGGGTGCTAAGGAGACCGGAATTGACGCAGGCGGCTGCGCCGCACGCAGAATAATTAAGATTAACGCAGCTTTATTAGAGTTTCAATGGAAAATATCTGCGTGAATCATAAATATCTGCGTAAATCTGCGTCTATAAAGCCCTATTAAATTCTGCGTCAATAATCAGCGTCCTTCCCCCTTCGGGGGACAACTCGTCTTCGCAAAATCAATGACGCTGCGTCCATTCGTTCACATTACCAATGTTACGCTTAACCGGGCAGAGTTCCTTATGTTAATCTTCGCGCATAATCTCCACCGAGACCCTAACGCCCTCTTTGGCGGCCGAAGCTTTGGTCAGGGTCCGGATAGCCTTGGCGATCTTGCCCTGTTTGCCAATAACCTTGCCCATGTCATCGGGAGCTACCCGCAATTCGAGCATCAAAGATTTTTCGCCTTCGATTCCTTTGACCTCCACCGCTGAAGGATTGTCCACCAGCGATTTAGCTATATACTCCACCAGTTCTTTCACCGGCATTTCACCTCCTGACGGATGTCGCTACTTACGGCTTGCGGCGAATTTAGCTATAATGCCCTGCTTCTGAAGAAGAGATTTGGCGGTATCGGTAGGTTTGGCGCCGTCAGCCAGCCATTTCAATGCCTTCTCTTCATCGATCTTGATAGTAGCAGGTTCAGTAGCCGGATCATAATAACCAATTTCTTCAATAAAACGACCATCCCGGGGAGACCTGGCATCTGCCACAACGATTCTATAAAAAGGATTCTTCTTTGCGCCCATCCTTTTCAATCTGATCTTGGTTGCCATAGTTTCACCTCCTTAATAATATTCACCACAAACGTGGCATATTTGCCCAGCTGCAAAACAGATTGTCTTCTGCTTCCATCTGTTTTTAGCATATTAGAACGGGAATTTCAGTGGCGGCATGCCGCCCTTTTTACCCTTCTTGTGGCCCATATCAGCGAATTGTTTCATGAGTTTGCGCGACTCTTCAAACTGCTTCAGCAGACGGTTGACATCCTGCACTCGGGTGCCGCTGCCTTTGGCGATCCTTTTCTTACGGCTGCCATTGATCAGAGAGGGATTCCTTCTCTCCTCCCGGGTCATCGATTGGATTATTGCCTCCACCCAAACGATTTCTTTCTCATCGAAGTCAGCCTGCAGACCTTTCAATTGCTTGCCCATCCCGGGAATCATCCCCAGTAGATCCTGCAAGGGACCCATAGAGCGCACCTGCTGCATCTGTTCCATAAAGTCCTCCAGCGTAAACTCCTGCTGACGGATCTTGCGTTCCATCTCCTTGGCCTTTTTCTCATCAAAATTGGCCTGAGCCTTTTCCACCAGGCTGAGCACATCTCCCATGCCCAGGATTCGGGAAGCCATACGCTCCGGATAAAAAACCTCCAGGGCATCCAGCTTTTCACCCATACCCACCAGTTTGATGGGACACCCGGTCACTGCTTTGACCGACAAGGCAGCACCGCCGCGGGTATCACCATCCAGTTTGGTCAGTACTACCCCGGTCAAGGAAAGCTCCTTGTTGAAGCTCTCAGCTACATTGACAGCATCCTGACCGGTCATGGAATCTACCACCAGCAGTATCTCGTCCGGATTGACCGCAGTCTTGATATTCTTAAGTTCATCCATCAACTCTTCATTTATATGCAGTCGACCGGCCGTATCCAGGATCACAATATCTCGGTTATTGTTGCGGGCATATTCCAGAGAAGCCTTGGCGATATCCACCGGATTGCCCTGTCCCATGGAAAAAACCGGGATACCCGTCTGCTCACCCAAAACCTGTAATTGCTTGATGGCTGCCGGACGGTAAACATCACAGGCCGCCAAAACCGGCCTACGGCCTTGTTTAATCAGCTTCTTGCCCAGTTTGGCTACACTGGTGGTTTTACCGGCGCCCTGTAAACCTACGGCCATGAATACTACTGGGGTCCGGGAACCCAGATTAAGCTTGGACTCCGTCCCTCCCATCAAGAGGGTCATCTCATCATAGACGATCTTGACGATCTGCTGACCGGGAGTCAGGCTTTTCAGCACTTCCTGCCCGACTGCACGTTCGCTCACCCGAGCGATGAAATCCTTAACTACCTTGAAATTGACGTCCGCCTCCAAGAGAGCCAGGCGGACTTCGCGCATCGCGATTTTAACGTCATCTTCAGTTATCTTGCCCTTGCCCCGCAGCTTCTTAAAAACATCCTGCAGGCGATCAGATAATCCTTCGAAAGCCACAATACCTCTCCTTTACCCTGTAAACCTAGGTCAGTTTACGCAGTATGGCTACCGCCTGGGCGATAGCTTCGTTGACTTCGGTATGGCTAAGTAATGTAAAAACTCTTTTCATCTCATTCTGGTTATGTAAAAAACGCTCCACCAAACCCAGGCGCTGTTCGTAATCCTGCAGGGCGGCCTCCGCTCTCCTGCCGGTATCATGCACCGCCTGACGGGTGATATTCATATGTTCTGCTATCTCTGCCAGTGACCAGTCCAGCTCATAGTGCAACCTGAGTACTTCCTGCTGTTTTTCCGTAAGCAGCGGGCCATAGAAGTCCAGCAACTGATTTATCCGGCTGATTTTATCCAGCATAGCTTTTTCTCCAGCTGTAAAGGTAAAATACTTTACATAATGATTCTAGGGAAGAATCAGCTCCTTGTCAAGACTCTCCCTATGGTTTGGGCTGAAATCAATAAAAACTTGCCAATACAGCGCCAGGATGTTACCCTTTAAGCAAATTACGGTAATTAGAAATTACTATAATTTATCAACAATTACTAATAGAGGAGTGTGAATTATTTGAATGAAAAAATCGCCCTGCTGGTCGACAGCATGTGTGATCTGCCCCGCGAAATCATTGAGCGTTTCGGTATCTATGTCATAGCACCCAGAATTATCTACCCTTATGGTGAATTCCGTGACCGACTGGAAATAACTCCGGAAGATGTATATAACCGCATGCCTGCTGAGATCCCCACCACCTCTTTGCCTTCAATTGAGGATATAATGGAGGCTTTTGATAAGATCCGCGTTGACGGTTTTACACATGTCCTGGCTGTCCATATTTCCAGTGCTCTTTCCAGCACCGTAGAAGTGGTCGCCATGCAGGCTAAGGAAGTTAAGGACATGACTATAAACGTCATTGACAGTAAAACCCTTACTATGGGCACCGGCTGGATGATCTTGGATGCTGCGAGAAATATCGCAGCCGGCTGGAACTTCGACAAGGTAGTTGAACACATCAACCAGGTGAAATCCCAGGTCAAGGTCTATTATATACTGGAGACCCTGGAATACCTCCGGCGTGGCGGACGCATAGGCAAAGTAGCTGGTATGCTCGGAGAATTTATGCATTTTAAGCCGGTTATATCGGTTGATCTGGAAGGAAAATACTTTACCTTTGCCAAGACCCGCGGCAGGATCAAATCGATTGAAAAGCTGGTGGAAATCGTTCAAAAGGCAGTCCAGGCAGGGCCGGTCAATCTTGCCATCATGCACGGCGGAGCTCCCGAAGAGTTCCAAAAACTGGTGCAGAGACTGAAAGAACTCCCCAATATCAAAGAGATGATAATGTCCGACATCAGCCCGGCACTAGGGGTAAACACCGGTCCCGGATTATTGGGAATAGCCATCCAGGAATTATAGCCACACTCCCCTCCCCTGTTGTAAATTATTTCCATTTATTGTATGATGGGATTAACTTAAGGGGGGACGATCTTGCGCAAACTGGTGTGGATTAAGATCCTGATCTTGATTATTTGCCTGATCCCCGGAAATACCCTGGTCAGATCAGAGCCCTTGCCCACGGTATCAGGCAAGGCACCTGAACCGCCAGATGTACAAGTAGTGTTGGCCGATACGATCAGAGCTTTTTCGCTTTACTCATCTTTCCTGAGTGACTGCACTGAAAAAAACGACGCTCTAATCCCGTTGCACGGCAGCACCCGGGCAGAGGCTCTGAGCTATCTTAACCAAGGCTTTACCCCGAAAATGAGTGAAGCTATTATCGATGAATGCACCTTGTGGAATGACTCGCTGGGAGCGCTGACTATCGTCCCGGGTGACGGCATTCCGGTGCTGACGGTTGAGGATACCGAAGAGATCCGGCTCCATGCCGCAAACAGGAATAAAATAACCCTGCTAAGGAAGTATAATAATTGCTATACCGAAGGAGATGAATACCTCTTGCTGGTCACCATGATTCCAGACCATGATGCATGGAAGATCAGCGAACTCTCCTTCAATTGCGGTAATGAGAACAATTGAAAGGACGTGACCCATGTGCGCCGCTATATTATTAGTGAAAAAAGCTGGTACTCGGAATCCTGGATCTGGTTGGGCGCCTTGTTTATTATGGCGATTATGGCATGGATATTCCTCTCGCCGCTCTATACTCTGGCTATTGCCGCCCTTGGTCTCATCCTGGCCTTGTTCATCCGCATAAAGGGCCGGCAAAGAGTGGGCGACTATATAGAACTGACTGACAACGGAATCATCTTTTGCGAAGCCGGTGGTCACTCCTGCATCGCTTACAACGAAATCAAGTATATCAAGTTGTCAAAATCATGGCTGCCGGGCGATCCTGCTTTTCTCCTGGAAACCAGTATCGGCAACAAGAAAAAGCTGCAGCCGGACGATTACGAAAAAGGCGATGAACTGCGTAAACAGTTGAATACCTACTTTAAGACCTTCGAATGTAAGTTTGAAAAGTAGTTCCAAAACAAAAATGCCGTCAAAAACGATGACGGCATTTTTTGTTTTCTGGTTTATCCCACGGCTATATGCTTTCGTCTGGCCGCAATATTTTCCTTGACCTCCTGCGCCTCACTCTCACTCATGCGATGAACTATCTGAACATCTCTTTCCTTGCTCATGTCAATAGCATAATTATCAATCAGCAGGATCCCCTTGGCGTCGGCTATCACCTGGATCAACGGCCGGAATTGGTTCCTGCGGTTCACCGAAGTAACCACCGCAATCATTCCATCATTCAGCCTCAAGAGGCTACCTACCGGATAGATGGCGATGTTCAGAGAAAAGGCCTCGACCACGTCCCCGTCAAAATGGCTGCGATTCAGGCTGCGTAGTATGGTCATACCTTCCGTAATGGAATAACCCCTACGATAGGGATGATCGGAAATGATCTCATCAAAGGCATCTGCCACCGCGGCGATGCGGGCATATTCCACGATCTGGCGCCTGGTCAGCTGGCGCGGATAACCCAGCCCATCCACCCGTTCATGATGCTGATAAGCGATATGGGCAGCCGTAGTGGATATCTCCCGGTAATGGCGCAGGATGTTGAAGCCAATCTCCGGATGCTGATTCAGCTGCTGCCGTTCGTTGGCGTTAAGCTCCTCCGGACGCTCCAGCAGGGATGGATCTATGGATATAAGTCCGATATCATGCAGCAGACACCCCAGGCCCATATCCATCAGATTGGATTCGTTATAGCCCATGCTGAGGCCGGTCATGATCGAAAGGATGGCGACATTGATAGAGTGTAGCAACAGATAATCGCTGTAGCTTCGAATATCATCAATCTGAATTAAGACTTGGCGGTTGGCCATGATGTCCTCGATTAGCAGGGCCACACTCTTCTTCATGGCGCCCACATCAAAGTTCCGCCTGACCACAAAGGTTTCCATGGACTGCCTGAGTTGATTGGAGACTGCGTTCAAGACCTGGGTGGAGACTACCTCAGGAATCTCGATATCGGAAAATCCATCCTTTATGTAGATGGAGCCGACTCCATAAGCCCGCAGGCGCAGAATATATGAAGCAGTCAGCGGTGTGTTCTGGGTCAGCAGCGGTCTGCCGTCGGCGCCCATGACAGTGCGGGCGATAATCATACCAGGTTCGATATCTTCGATAAATACCCTTCTCATGCTATTCCACCTCCCTGCTCCTACTCTAATAATATGCAGCAGGGTGGTAATGTTTAATCCGGCATAGGTCACAATTTGTATGGGACTTTACGTTCAATTCATGATTTATTATTTCAATGCATCTTCGATAATTATCAAGTCGCAGACTTCCTTGACATTATCTTGTCTTTTTGGTTCCATTTTTTATTCTTTGCAGTATTATGGTATTAAGACCAGGGATTCCAAAGCAAGGAGGAGCAGATATGCCAGGTTCTAATCTGCCAGCAGGCAAGGTATACCTCAGGAGTATAATCGAAGCCATGACCGGGAAAGTGGCGGATGAAGTAGTTATATCCTGGAATGCGCAAGCCAGTGAGGCCAAGGTAAACCTCAACGCTCATACCCTGAAGTTCAGTGCCGCCCTGGGCAATGCCAGTATGGTCAATGGCAAACTGGCTGTTGATCTCAACTATTTTAACGATTTCTACTACAATGGCTTGGTCGTCCAGCCTTACCCGGGACTGGTGCTGGAAGCGGGCCATGGTGATCATCTGGCAATAAAGCAGATGCAGGCCAGGCTCAACTTGTTGGGGTATACCGGTGCCAATGGGCTGCCTCTGGTTATCGATGGGGATTTCGGTACCAATACTACGGCTGCGGTGAATACCTTCAGGAACCTTAACGCGCTGGGGCATACCGGTGCCTTTCAGGGAAAGGTGGGAGAGCCGACCTGGAATCAGCTCTTTTCCCCAACGGCGGTTAAAGCGGCTCCGGCAAACAGCATCCTGGTCACTGCCGCCCAACTGAATTCCATCGGCTGGCGAAACGTCACGGATAGTATGATCCGGGATCTGAATGATTGCCTGCAGCGTTTTTCCATTACTACGAAGCCCCGTCTCCGCCATTTCATCAGCCAGTGCAGCCATGAATCCGGTGCCGGGCATTATACCAAGGAGATCGCCAGCGGAATTGCCTACGATGGGCGCTCCGATTTGGGCAATACCCATCCGGGTGACGGGCCCAAATATAAAGGAGCCGGCTATCTGCAGATGACGGGCAGAAATAACTATCAGAGCTTGGCCAATGCCATCGGCGATCCCCGGGTCATGGACGGAGTTGATTATGTGGCTGAGCACTATCCCTGGACCAGCGCTGGCTATTGGTGGAGCGCCCATAATATGAACGCGCTGTGTGACTCCGGAGCCAGTGTCAAGGAGATAACCCGCCGGGTAAATGGCGGTTACAACGGCCTGCATGAGCGGGAGATGTATTATAATCGCTGCTGCGCTGTTTTTGTATAATAGCCTGATATGTTCAGCATAAGATAAGAACCGCGGGTATTTCAACGCGGTTCTAACTATTTTTATGGACAATGACGGAATCGGATCATAGCTTAATGCCATCGCTATTAAAAGTTAGTTCTGTTTATTCCGGCATTAGCCTTAATCTGTTCTAATTCCTCTTCAATCGGCCATTTGCTGAATCCCAGCACACAAAATCCTATTATGTTTGCTAAGGGAATCAGCATGGTTAACCCCCAGGCCCAGGAGTATCCTGCTTTAGACCAAGTTTTACAATACGCCGCCAACGGAATCAACTCTGGGGGATGTGCCCGCCCCCAATAATAATTAAAACCCTCGAAAACGCATATTGTTTCGAGGGTTTTCATATTTCGTATGGTGGGCGATGACGGGCTCGAACCGCCGACATCCTGCTTGTAAGGCAGGCGCTCTCCCAACTGAGCTAATCGCCCGGATATGGTGACCCCTAGGGGACTCGAACCCCTGTTACCGCCGTGAAAGGGCGGTGTCTTAACCGCTTGACCAAGGGGCCATAATTGGGAAGTCAGAAGCAGATGCTTAGAGCAACTCAGCTGTGAAAGACATCTACCTCCGGCCTCAGTTTACAGTGATGGTGGGCCTACCAGGACTCGAACCTGGGACCAACCGGTTATGAGCCGGTAGCTCTACCAACTGAGCTATAGGCCCGGAGAATGCGAAAATCTCCGCAAGTGATAGTATAATATACTATCTGGTCAAAGGTCAAGGGCCAAAAAAAGCTTTGTCCCCTAGCAACATTCGCAAATAAAAGGCGGTAACTCGCGCGGGTTACCGCCGTTGTATGCATTGGCTCCCCGAGTAGGATTCGAACCTACAACCCTCCGGTTAACAGCCGGATGCTCTACCGTTGAGCTATCGAGGAAAACCCCAACGAAAAATATTATATATGGCAGGACGGCGCCTTGTCAATAGAAACACTGGTCTGCCCCAATATTTTACGCTGAAAACCTTAATGAAATACTTACTCGATATAATCCTTCAGTTTTTTACTGCGGGATGGATGCCTGAGCTTGCGCAGGGCCTTGGCTTCAATCTGCCGTATCCGCTCGCGGGTAACCCCGAATTCCTGCCCCACCTCTTCCAGAGTGCGCTGTCGGCCGTCATCCAGTCCGAAACGCAGCCTCAGTACCTTTTCCTCCCGATCAGTCAGCGTATTCAATATCCCATCCAGATGTTCGCGCAACAACACGAAGGAAGCCGATTCCTCCGGTGACTCTGCATCTTCGTCTGTTATAAAATCGCCCAGATGGCTGTCATCCTCCTCGCCGATAGGTGTTTCCAGCGAAACCGGTTCCTGAGCCACCTTCATTATCTCAATAACCCGATCGACCGGGATATCCATTTCCTGAGCCACTTCAAATGGAGTGGGTTCCCGTCCCAGAGTCTGCAAAAGGTTTCTCTGCACTCGGGACAGCTTATTAATAGTCTCCACCATATGCACCGGTATTCTAATGGTACGAGCCTGGTCGGCGATGGCCCGGGTGATAGCCTGTCTGATCCACCAGGTAGCGTAGGTACTGAATTTGAAGCCCTTGCGGTAATCAAACTTCTCTACCGCCTTCATAAGCCCCAGGTTGCCCTCCTGGATAAGATCGAGAAACAACATGCCGCGACCCACATAACGCTTGGCTATGCTGACCACCAGACGAAGATTGGCCTCCACCAGCTGTTTTTTGGCTTCTTCATCGCCCTGTTCGATGCGCTCGGCTAATTCGATCTCCTGCCAAGCCTCAAGCAAAGGCACTCGTCCGATTTCCTTAAGGTACATGCGAACAGGGTCATCTATTTCTATACCATCAGGTACAAAGATGTCTTCATTTTCTATGCTCTCCGGTTCGCCTTCGTCCTCGGTTTCCGTCTCATTGCCCACGCTGATGCCAAGGGATTGCAGATGTTCAAGAATATCATCTATACTATCAGGTCCCAGCTGAAATCCCTGCAGATCATCAACTATTTCTTCATAGCTAAGATTTCTCTTCTTCTTTCCCTTTTCCGCCATTACACTGACTACTTCTGCCAGTTTACGATCCTTCATACTATCCCCCCTTCCTGGGTGTGATCCAGAAATCTATCGATTTCAAGTATAAATCCAAGTAAACCCTTAAAATCTGACTGTTCGTTAAGCTGTTCCATTTGATTAAACATCTTCTGCCATCTTGCTTTGATCCGGTGCCGCTGCACCTGACGAACAAAGCTCTCGACCTCCATTTTGCTCATTTGACCCGGTTCGCTCATCAAGGTAGCGATCCTGGCGAAGACCGCCTGAAGGGTTTCACCTTCGATTTCCCGGACCATTTCATCCAGGGGCTGATCAGTTCTGCCGCTTAGGGAATCATACAACCCCACCAGAGCCCGGTATTCCTCCCGCTTGAAAAAGCTCAACCCGATATCGGTCTTGACCAAGTTGAATATATTATCATTGGTCAGCATGGCTGCCAGTATTTTCTCATCTATGCTATAATTGCCGTATTGTATATTATCCCTATTATTCCCTGTTTTATTCCTGCTTGCATCCACCCTGCCGGATGTTTTTCGGGCTAATTCCCGGCGAACCAGATTCTCTTCCAGTGCCAGACGGCGCGATAACAATTTAACATAAAAATCCTTTTCCAGTTCGCTGTCCAGGGCGTTGATGTCCGGGCTGATGGTAGAGATGACCCTTATCTTGGCCTCAAGAGCCGCCATGTTTTCCCCGGCCATATATCGGTTTATGCGAAATTCTATATTACTTGTTTTATTATTCTGTATATATCGTCGAAATTCCTCTTTTCCGCTTAATTCTAATAGTTCATCCGGATCCTTACCGTCGGGAAGCGTCAATATCGAGGTTTTCAGGCCTTCCTCCACCAGAATGGAGCTGGCCCGCAGGGCTTCCCGCTGCCCAGCTTCATCGCCGTCATATATAATGATGACATTCTCAGCATAACGGTGCATCAATGCCGCCTGTTCCCGGGTCAGGGCCGTCCCCAGCGTGGCCACACAATTGGTAAAACCAAACTGATGCATTCGAATACAATCCATATACCCCTCGACCAAGAGGACTTCATTGGCCTGTCGGATCGCCTCCCGGCCGTGGTAAAGACCATATAGGTTCTGGCGTTTCGAATATACTTCCGTATCGGGAGTATTTAGGTACTTGGGTAGGCTATCATCAAGGACGCGTCCGCCAAATCCAATAATCGAGCCATTCTGGTTGTGAATGGGGAACATTATACGAGCGCGGAACAGGTCGTAATAGGTATTGCGCCTGTCATTGCGTTTGATTAGCCCTGATGATTTGAGATATTCTTGCGATAACCCCTTACGCAGGAGATGGTCTTCCACATTATTCCATTGGTCAAGAGCAAAGCCTAACTGGAATTTTTCTATGGTTTCCTGATCCAACCCACGCCTGGCCAAATAAGACCCCGCCTGGGGGACCGTGGTCAGTAGCTGATGGTAATACTCGGCAGCTGCCTGATTGATCTCGATGATCTTTTTGCGCCGATCCAGTTCCCTGGCTCGCGGCTGGCTGAGCAGTTCCACCCCGGCCTTGCCGGCCAGCAGTTCCAGGGCCTCCTTGAATTCCATCCCCCGGGTCTTCATCACAAATGAAAATACATCACCTCCGGCATGACAACCAAAACAATAATACATATTGCGTTCAGGTGTCACCGTAAAAGATGCCGATTTTTCATCATGGAAAGGACACAAGCCCCAGTAGCGATTTCCTTTGCGTGTCAAATTGACCGTTTCGGCAACTATATCTACTATGTTCAGCCGGTCGCTGATCTCCTTGATCACCGGATCGTCGTATCGTGTCATGAGGCATCTCCTAATATTCTCTATCGAAACCAAAAATCCTTCTAATTAAAATATTTTAAAACAAAAATATCTAACAGATATTAGATTTCTCCATATGCTGCAAAATCCCTGTTAATTCTCTCAGGTATACTGGATTCCCATTCCTGCAGTAATTACGCTCAATATTCAAAATTCTTGCTGGCTTCGGGCACAAAGGAATGGGGTATGTAGAGATCGCGGAACTGGGCAACACAATAAGCATCACTCATACCGGAAATGTAGTCCCCAACTGCCCGCTCAAGGCCTTCCTCATCAGCGATATCGCAATATACCGGCCCCATTTTTTCCGGATGGCGGGTGTAGTATTCGAACAGGTGCTCAATAATAAAACCGGCCCTGCTCCTTTCCGCCTGACATACCGGCCCGCGATAAATAGTTTCAAACATGAATTCGCGCAATCCCCGCAGAGCTTCATCGATGCGCGGGTTCAGGGACACTATCGGGCTACCCTTGCGCATGGATTCTTTACTATTTTCAATGGTGTCAATAACCAGGGTAGCGATGCGCTTGCTGTGGGTATCCCCCAGTATTTCCAGGTACTGTCCGGGAATCTGCTTCAGGGTCAACAGTCCCGCCCGGATCGAGTCATCAATATCATGCTGAACATAAGCGATCTTATCGCTCAAGCGGATTACCTGGCCCTCCAGGGTAGAGGCCTGCGGTTCATTGGTGCCATAGCCACTGTGATGCAGAACACCGTCCAAAACCTCTTGGGAAAGATTGAGCCCATTGCGTCCCTTGTGCTGCTCGACCCGGGTAAGTACCCGTATACTGTTCTCGTTGTGGCGGAAACCATCTGATAAAAGAAGGTTTAAGACCTGCTCGCCAGAATGGGCAAAAGGGGTATGCCCCACATCATGTGCTAGGGCAATGGCCTCGATCAGATCATTGTTAAGATTTAGTCCTGCACCTATGGTCCGGGCAATCTGCCCTACCTCCAGGGTATGGGTCAGGCGACTGCGATAATGGTCTCCGGGCGGGGCAATAAAAACCTGGGTCTTATGTTTCAGACGTCGAAAGGATTTGGAATGCACGATGCGGTCCCGATCCAGCATGAAACAGGTACGGACCGGATCAGGCTCCTCTGGAGTCGCCCTGCCCGCCGTATTGATCGACAAAGTGGCATATTCTCCTAAAAAGGATGCTTCTCTGCTTTCAATCTCTTCCCTAATGACCAACGGTCTGCCCTCCCTCTGTCCAACATATTGCCAGTGTGTACTATGCCTAGTTCGCTATGTCCGGGAAAATTCCTTCATGTCTCACATATTGATCATAGTATTCCAGTTTGATTATCATCTGATATTAATATTTTCTTAATATTTATTCTTTTGTCTTTAACTAAGCAATAGTATGGTATAATTGATAGGTCTTAAAATCCCATTTGTGGTTATCCATCTCACTTCGGAAATTACCTGTAACAATCTTTTTTATGGTGATAAAATGGCAATCGAAGTACCTGCTACTTTTGAAATAATTGAAAAACAGGATGGGTTCTATATACGTTTGGCCAAAGAGAAAACCAGGCTTACCGACCTGGAAGCGGAATTGTTCGGGCTCAATTTTCATTTTTCCAATGAACTGATGAACCAGTTGTCCGAATATCCTCCAAAGACTCTCTTGAAGATAGATCCCTCTTGCGAAGAGTCTTCTTGCATGGCATTTGTGCAAAGCAATGCCCATAAGATACCGTCCGTAAGCCTGGAGGTATCTAATGATGCCATGGCCGCTTACATAACAATCAATATTGATACCTACCAGAACTCGAGTAAGGAAGAAGTCCTGAAATTCCTGGACAACAGTGGCATAAAGTTCGGCATAGATTCGTCATCCATCGGTACAGCCATGGATAATCCTGGAGTCAAGATCATGATCGCGGCTGGCGAACCCCCGATACATGGTCAGGACGGTTCCATTACTTATCATTATCAGGAGCCCTCAAAAAAACCGGTTCTTCTGGCAGATGGCACAGTTGACTATTATCAACTGGGATTTATTGTGCCTATTCGGGCCGGCGAGTCCGTGGCCGACCGGGTCTGGGCTACAGAGGGTCAACCCGGCACGACTGTATATGGCGACGAGATACCGGCCCGTAATGGCAAAAATCCGGAATTCAAGGTTGGCAAGGGTGTTATAATCTCAGAAAATAAAGCAGTGGCGGAGTTTGATGGCGCCCTGGACTGGGTAAACAACCGTATACAAATAATAAAAGCGATGATCATCAACAGCGATGTTGATTTTTCTGTTGGCAACCTGAATTTTATGGGCAAGATCATCATCACCGGCAGTGTCAAGGAAGGTTTTGAGGTGACTGCCGACGGTGACATCGAGATCAGGGGCGGGGTGGAAAATGCCCGGGTGGAATCACGCCGGGGCTCAGTATTCATTCACTCGGGAGTTATTGGCCGGGGTAATGCCATTATTATAGCTGCCAAGAACATTGAGGCACGCTTTGCTCAGGGCATGACAGCCGAAGCAGGACAAAACATCGTCGTAAATGAGTATGTTCTGCGCTGTGATCTCAAGGCCGGTGATTCCGTACTGATTCATGGACGCAAAGGCATGATCCTGGGCAATAATTCCATTAAGGCCCGCACTCGTATCAAGGCTTCTCGTATCCAGAACTGTGAAGTCATCGATATGCAGGTGGAAGGCATTGAACGGCGTCAATTTCACCGTCAGATCCTTGCCCTCAACCAGGCTATCGAGAAAATGGACTCCGAAATGCGCAATCTCTCGGACCAGATTCGCAAGTCTCTGGGTAGTATAGTAGACCTGGAAACCGTAGCTCAATTGGAACAGAAGCTGCCCCAGTATATACATATGACCGAAGAACATGACACCATGGTCGAGCAAAGAAACTCCTTGGTTAGCATGCTCAAAAATACCCGAGGTGAAGGCATGATAGAAATTGGTGCCGGCCTGCAGGAAGGCATGACCTTCTGCATCAAAGAAGAACCGGCCAAATTAGCAGGAAACCTGCGTAATATGAACATGTACTTCGATCCAGACGAACGGAAGATAGTAGTGATAACCGATAAATCATAAGAAATGAGCCATCCCTCAGGCTTTGCCATGAAGCTAAAAAGGCCCGGTTTGCCAGCAAACCGGGCCTTATGAATTCTGGAGTTAGTTCTTGAGCTTAGCCTGGGCGGCAGCCATACGGGCTACCGGTATGCGGTAGGGGGAACAGCTCACATAGTTAAGGCCTACCTGATGGCAGAATTCAATGGAACTGGGTTCACCGCCGTGTTCACCACAGATTCCCATTAAAATTCCGGGGCGGGTGGTCCGGGCCTTTTCAATAGCCATTTTCATCAAACCGCCAACTCCCTTGCGGTCGAGTACGGCAAAGGGATTGTCCTTGATGATCTTCCTGTCGAGATATACCGGGATGAATTTGCCTTCGGCATCATCACGGGAGAAGCCCAAGGTGGTCTGAGTAAGATCGTTGGTACCGAAGGAGAAGAATTCTGCTTCAGTGGCTATCTCATCAGTTACCACACAGGCCCGGGGCAGTTCCAGCATGGTCCCCAGATCAAACTCCAGCTCTATGCCGGTATCCTTTTTATACTGCTCATAGGTATCCATTATCTCCACCTTTAATTGGGCAAATTCAGCCAGGTCCATGACCAGCGGGATCTCGATCTCGGCATGGGTCTTGACGTTCTCCCCTTTGAGCTGGCCCATGGCTTCGAATATTGCCCGCACCTGCATGCGATAGATCTCGGGATAGGTCAGGCCCAGACGGCAGCCGCGATGACCCAGCATGGGATTGGCTTCGGACAGGCTATGTATCTTTTTCAGCAGTTCCTCTTTGGCCAGGATGGATTTCTCATCCGCATGATGATGCTTCATCTCAGCGATCTCCAGCAGCAGGGATTCATGGTCCGGCAGGAACTCATGCAGCGGTGGATCCAACAGACGAATGGTCACTGGATACGGGGCCATAGCCTTCAGAATACCGTAGAAATCTTCGCGTTGGAAAGGCAATAGTCTGGCCAGGGCATCTTCCCGCTCCTCCAGCGTATCGGCCAGAATCATCTCCTGTACTATGGGCAGCCTCTCCTGGGCCATAAACATATGCTCGGTACGGCAAAGGCCAATACCTTCGGCTCCAAATTCACGGGCCTTGGCGGCGTCCTGTGGGGTGTCGGCATTGGCTCTGACCGCCAGAGTCTTGGTAGCATCCGCCCATTGTAGCATCTTCTCGAACTCATCAGACAAGGTGGGTTCGATCATGGGAACCTCGCCCAACATCACCCGTCCGGTAGCTCCGTCGATGGTGATGATATCACCCTCTTTAACCACAACATCATTGGCGGAAAAGCAGCCATTGGCGGTATCGATCTTCACCGCTTCACAGCCGCATACACATGGTTTGCCCATGCCGCGGGCTACTACTGCTGCATGTGAAGTCATGCCGCCGCGGGAGGTTAATACCCCCTGCGCCCAGATGATGCCGTGTATGTCATCCGGGGTGGTCTCGGAACGTACCAAGAGCACCTTCTCGCCAGCTTCGCCCAGCTTCTCAGCCAGATCGGCATCGAATAACACCTTACCGCAAGCGGCTCCCGGTGAAGCGGGCAGTCCCACCGCGATGGGCGATAGGCTTACGCCCGGGTCGATCTGGCGATGCAGCAATTGATTGATCTGCTCGGCATCAACTCTAAGCAATGCTTCATCAATGGTTATAAGTCCTTCATTGACCATGTCTACCGCCACTCGTACCGATGCACGGGCAGTGCGTTTGCCGTTGCGGGTCTGCAGCATAAACAGTTTGCCCTTCTCCACGGTAAACTCGATATCCTGCATATCCCGGTAGTGGTTCTCCAGCTTAAGACAGGTGTCCACGAATTGTTGATATACGCTGGGCAGTTCTTCTTTTAGTTTGAGTATAGGCATCGGAGTTCTAATACCGGCCACCACATCCTCGCCCTGGGCATTGACCAGAAATTCACCGTACAGGATCTTTTCTCCGGTGGAAGGATCTCGAGTGAAAGCTACGCCGGTCCCACAGTCGTTGCCCATGTTGCCGAAGGCCATACACTGCACATTAACCGCCGTGCCCAGCTTATCATCTATCTTGTTGATGCGGCGATAAACCATGGCGCGGGCATTGTTCCAGGAAGAAAACACAGCCTTGATGGCCATCACCAATTGTTCTTTTACATCCTGCGGGAAATCGAAGCCCTTTTCGTGAGCAACAACTTCCTTGTATTGAGCGATAATGTCCTTTAGTTCCGAAGCTGGCAACTCATAATCAAAAATTAAGGAAAGTTTACGTTTATGTTTTTCTACTATCTCATCAAAATGGTGGTGCTCGATATCAAGTACCACATTGCTGAACATCTGAATAAATCGGCGATAGCAGTCATAGGCAAATCTCTCATCCCCGGTTAAGACTGAAAGTCCCTGTACTGATTCATCATTCAAACCCAGATTAAGAACAGTATCCATCATGCCCGGCATGGATATCGCCGCACCTGATCTTACAGACACCAGTAAGGGATTGTCTTTTTCTCCGAATTTCTTGTCGCTGACTTCTTCCAGGTTGCCCAAAGCCGTAAAAGCCTGTTCCAGCATCCCCGCGGGGAATTGTTCGTTGGCGGCCAGATAAGCATTGCAAGCCTCAGTGGTTATTGTAAACCCGGGGGGGACCGGCAGCTCGATACGAGTCATCTCAGCAAGATTGGCACCTTTCCCTCCCAGCAGAGCTTTCATATCCGATGTCCCTTCCTGAAACGCATAAACCCATTTGCTAGACATGACTCATCCTCCTGTAATATATTTCCAGTATCCTACTGGCTGTTTCCTCAACCGCTTTGTTGGTAACGTCGATGACCGGACAACCGAGTTTCTTCATGATGGTGTTGCCATAGTCGATCTCCTCCAAAATCCTTTCCGGATTAGCGTAGCTGGCCTGTCCTTTCAGGCCCAGGGTTTTCAGACGCTCAGCCCGAATATGGTTGAGCTGATCCGGATTGATAGTGAGGCCGATGACCTTGCCTCTCTCCGCCTTGAATAACTCCTCCGGCGGGTTCACCTCGGGGACCAGCGGCACATTGGCCACCTTTATCCGCTTGTGGGCGAGATACATGGAAAGCGGGGTTTTGGAAGTGCGGGAAACCCCCACCAATACGATATCAGCCAGATCTATCCCCCGGGGATCTTTGCCATCGTCATAGCGCACAGCAAATTCAACAGCTTCCACTCGGCGATAGTACATCTCATCTACCTTGCGCAGCAGCCCCGGCTCACGTTTAGGTTCCAGATTGCTGGCTTGTTTGAAGGCATAGACCAGCGGCCCCAGAATATCCACACAGATAACATTATACTTGGCCGCCTCGGCCTGCAGATGCTCAGCCAGTTCATCCACGACTAAAGTATAGGCGATCAGAAATTTGCTGGCCGCCGCCTGGTGTACTACCTCATCCAGGGTATCGATATCAGAAATATTGGGAATCCTTCTAATCTCCATGCTGCCGGAATTAAACTGGCTGGCCGCCGCCCGCACCACCATTTCAGCTGTCTCACCGATAGAATCGGAGACGATGAAAACTCCGGGTAAGTGATTGTTCACGGACTAACCTCCTAAAACATAATTCAACCCCGGTTGCCCGAGGCCAGATCCAGGAACAGCCTGGCTATATTGGTCTTGGATATCTTGCCGACCACTTCAAGCCTTTCTTCACCGCTCTGATCCAAAAAGCATTTAACTACGGGCAGGCTGTCGACTTCGTGCTCGACGATCTTGCGCACCACTTCAACCACCGTATCATCGAGATTGGCGGTTATGATATTGGGCATCCGGGTCATTATTATTGAAATAGGCATCTTATGGATATCCGCCTGCCCCAGAGTGGTCTTCAGACAATCCTTGCGTGATACCAACCCGGACAAATAACCATCTTCCCCGACGATATACACACTGCCGGTGTCCTCCACGAACAGCGTAACAATGGCATCATAAACACTGGTATTTTCCTTCAAAATAACCGGTAAAGATTGAATATCTCTTACTCGGTACTGGTTAAGAACCTTTCTGATCTCGTTGTCGACCCCTTCAGTTTTGAAGAAGTAGCCTACTCGGGGCTTGGCTTCCAGAAAACCAGACATGGTCAACACAGCTAAATCTGGCCGCAGCGCGGCTCGGGTCACATTAAGTATTTCAGCGATCTTCTCCCCCGTAATCGGACCCTCGGTTTTCACAATGGCCAGGATCTTTTCCTGCCTCTCATTCAAATCGATGCTGTTCACCGCCTGTTATGTGCTATACTTTTTACCCTTAAACGCACTAATTATATATACTATATCAAAAATAAAAATCCTGTTAAGCCCTTTTTTTATATTATTATTTTACTAAAATCGGCAACCTTATGACATATATTTGCTATTGATTTCAGTAATCCCAAACGCGAGGCCTTCAGGTTCTCATCTTCTACCATGACCATTACCGCTGCGAAGAAATTATCCACCTGGGGGCGCAGACCGGCCAGGGTTCTTATTGCTCCATCATAGTCCCGGTGTTCTAAAGCCTGCTCAACCTGCGGAGCCATACTATTGACTTGAGCATAGAGAGCCTTTTCGTTCTCATCAATCAGAACTGCCTCGTTGACTTTATCATTATTCCACTTGCGGGAAAGATTATGGGCGCGATTGTAAACCACCATAAAATCATCACGGTATGGCGCCGCCTTAAAACTGTCTACACTGGTAATGCGCGCAGTTATTTCGGTCAAATCAACCGACTGAACCCCAAAAACCGCGTCAACCACATCATATGATATTCCCCGCTCCAACAGAATCCCCTTCATGCGCTGTAATATGAAATCCATCAGTTCATTGGCTGTGGAGTTAGCATCCAACTGCAGTTTTACCCCTGAAAAACTAGCATAGGCGGCGAGCAGGGTGCTCCGTAAATCGATATGCAGATCGTTTTCCAAAATAATATTGACCAGGCCCAGTGCCTGACGGCGCAGGGCATAGGGATCCTGAGATCCGGTCGGTTTTATACCGATAGCATAACACCCCACCAGATTATGAATCTTTTCCGCAAGACTGAGAATTATCCCGGTGGGAGCTGCCGGCAGTACGTCGCCGGCAAATCTGGGCAGGTAGTGCTCCAGTATGGCCTGGGCCACCTCAGTCTGTTCACCGCTCTTCAAGGCATAATAACGCCCCATGATGCCCTGGAGCTCAGGGAACTCATAGACCATCGCTGAAAGCAGATCGGCTTTCGCCAGAAGTGCAGCACGCTGCAGTAGCTCTGGTGTACTGAGCCCGGTCCTCTCACCCAGGTGAAGTGCAATCTGTTCCAGTCTTTTCACCTTGTCCATGAGGGTGCCCAGTTTCTCATGAAACATTACACTCTCGAATCCAGGCACTATTGCTTCCAGCGGTTTCTTGCTGTCCTCCCGCCAGAAGAAAAGGGCGTCTTCCAACCGCGCCCTGATTACTCTCTCGTTGCCGGCAATGACCAGGTCCATACTGAAATCACGGCCATTCTTAACTCCGATAAAGCCGGGCAGCAGCTCACCCGATGCATTGTAGACCGGGAAATAGCGCTGGTGCTCGATCATACTGGTGGTGAGTACTTCCGGCGGAACCTCCAGATAGGAGGAAGAAAAGGTACCGTAAAAGGCAGTGGGATACTCCACCAGATAGGTAACCTCCTCCAGCAGATCATCGTTCTCCATGGCCTGCCCCCCGGCTCGGGCTGCTACCTCCTGAATCTGCCGCCATATCATGGCCCGGCGCTCCTCCTGATCCAGGATGACAAAGTGCTCCCGCAGCTTCTGTCCGTAATCAGCCAGGTCTTTAACTTCCATGCTCCCGCTGGATAGAAAGCGATGTCCAAAGGTCAGGTTGGAACTCTCAATGTTATCGATATTGAACTTAACCACCTCATTGCCAAAGAGAGCCAGCAGCCAGCGAATAGGACGGGCAAAGCGTGTCAGGTAGGTACCCCAGCGCATGGACTTGGGAAAAACCAGTGATGTGATGATATCCGGTAATATTGCTGGCAGCACCTGAGCAGCCGGTCGTCCCGCCTCTCGTTTGATCGCAAAAAGGTACTCTATGCCTCCCTGTTCACGGATTTCCAATTGTTCAAAATCCACACCCTGGCCCCGCGCAAAGCCCAGACCGGCTTTACTGGGTTTCCCCTCGGCATCAAAAGCACCGGCCTTCTTGGGGCCGCGATTCTCGATATTGGCATCTTCCTGCATCTCGGCCAAACCTTCGGCGATAATAGTCAAGCGCCGGGGTGTTCCTAAAACCTTAAGAATACTATACGAAAGCCGTGCTTCTGCAAGCTTCTTTTCAGCCAGGGCCTGCAGATCAGCCAGGGCTTTGGTCATATAAGCTGACGGGAGTTCTTCTACTCCAATCTCCAAAATCAGATCTCTACTCATTAGCCCACCTCCTCAGCGCTCAGGACCTGTTGACGCAGTTTCTCATCCTTGATTAATGGATAGCCCAGGGTCTTGCGCTGTTCCAGGTATTCTCCGGCCACCAGCCGGGCGATATTGCGTACCCTGCCAATATAACCGGTGCGCTCGGTAACACTTATCGCTCCCCGCGCATCCAGCAGATTGAACAGGTGAGAACACTTCAGAACATAATCATAAGCCGGCTGGGGCAGATGTGCGGCCGCCACCCGCTGGGCTTCTTTCTCGCAGAGGTTGAACATGGTAGTCAAAGTTGCTACATCAGCTAGTTCAAAATTGTAATGGGAGTAATCGACTTCAGACTGATGGTGAACATCGCCGTAGGTGATGCCATCCACCCATTCGATATCAAAAACGCTCTCCTTGTTCTGGATATACATGGCGATACGCTCGATACCGTAGGTAATCTCTGCACTGACCGGGAAGCAGTCGATGCCACCGCATTGTTGGAAATAGGTGAACTGGGTTATCTCCATGCCATCCAGCCAGATCTCCCAGCCCAGGCCCCAGGCCCCCAGAGTGGGTGATTCCCAGTTGTCCTCCACCAACCGAATATCATGCTTCTCTGCCTCAATACCCAGTTCGCGCAGACTCTCCAGATAGAGATCAATAACATTATCAGGCGAGGGTTTCAGGATAACCTGATATTGATAATAATGCTGCAAACGATTGGGGTTCTCACCATAACGTCCGTCGGTCGGACGGCGGGATGGTTCGATATAGGCCACATTCCAGGGTTCCGGTCCCAAACAGCGCAGGAAGGTAGCCGGGTTCATGGTGCCAGCACCCTTCTCCATGTCATAGGGCTGCTGGATGATACAACCCTGGCGCCCCCAGAAGTCATGCAGGCGCAAAATCATCTCCTGAAAAGTCAATATAACAACCTCCTTAGGATTAATAGACGTAAAGTTAATTAGACGCAGATCTACTCAGATTTTATATGATTAACGCAGAAATTTAATAACATAGGGCACAATAATTACAATGGCCTTAACACATAGACAACAAAAATATTATAACAGTCACCTTGCACTACGGTATTAGTAAGATGTTTTAGCGGCCTTTCTAATCTATTATCTGTGTTATTCTGTGCCCAATCTGTGTTCATCTGCCCTGAAAACAAACTGCTGAACCTGTATATATCGGATCTAGACCAAGTAACAAATGGGTTTTCATCCCACTACCGGTGACCACTTCCGTGGTCATGAAGGTCTGTGTTGAATTCGTTCTCCCGTAACCCCGAAAACAGAAAAGCCCTGTCCTCATCGGACAGGGACGGGATCACCCGCGGTTCCACCCTGCTTGGCCTTATCAGCCCCACTTCATTGACTCAGGTTTTACTTGCCTTAAAGGCGTTCCTCCTGAAGCTCCAAAGTGCCTTCGCCAAAGCCTCCCAACCGGTTTCCACCCTCCCGGCTCTCTGGGTGAGAGCTACTTTGCCTACTCCTCTTTATCATCGCCTGTTATTTCATTTGGATTTACATTTATTTAGTTTACCAGCCGGCATAAGTCCTGTCAATTGAACCGAGACTCTTGCCCGGCAGAAGGATTCAGCTGGCTGGTTCAGAGTCAATATGTTTACCCGTTGTCTCCAGAATCTTTACTGGTTCATTGATGAAAGCGATCTTGGCAAAATTCAATAAGCGCATATGGAGCACATCGCTTATCTCCGTCCCAGCAGGTATCAGGTCCACCCCTTTTACGTCTTTGACAGCCTCGGCGGTTACCATGCCCGGCACAACGTCACGAAGCCATACGCTCTTTACTATGTACCCCTCCTCCACATTCATCAGTTCTGCTTCCAACGCAGCAAACACATTGGGGTCATACCAATCATAATTGCTTCGCATGATCTCCAGGGCTTCCACCCGGCTCTTTCCGGTCTGCTGGATGCCATCCAGGTCGAGGACCGCTTTTAGAATGCGTCCCAGGAGCGATATCTGCCTGCCATGTACGGGACCCTCTTCTTCATATCTCTTCAGTTGATCGCCGATAGCTTCAGCGATGTTTTCGAGGCGGGGGATCTTGGCCAGCAGGTTCTTGCCGGTCTGCGGGTGATAGCTAAACATTTTGGCTTCCCATTCATTCAGAGGAATGCCCTTATCCCTCTTCTCCAATATCTGCACCGGTATGGTAACACATCCTATTTGGGAAAGCATGGCGGCCAGTTCCATTTCCCACTGTCGCTCTACCTGCAGACGTGATGCCACCTTGCGCGCCATCACGGGCAGTCGCGAGGCCTGTTTAAAGGCCAGCGGACTTACGATGGAAAGGATGTCGATCAGCACCCGTATGCTGCCTTTAAGGGTATTGTCCAGCAATTCGCGCTCGGCCATAACCAATTCGTACTGCTCGACTGCTGCCTTTACATGATTTAGGAACTCTTCCACCGGGCACGGTTTGTTCAGAAAGCGGAAAATGTTGCCTTGATTAACCGCTTCCACCGCTACGTCCTTATCGGCCTGTCCGGAAAGCATGATTCGCACGCTGTCCGGTGAGATCTTTTTGACGACTGCCAGGAATTCCACCCCATCCATCTCCGGCATCCGATAATCAGAAACCACCACCGCGAAAGGTCCCTCGGTCTGAAAAGCGTCGATGGCCTCCTGGGCGCTTTCAAAGGTTAATAGTTCATATTTGTTGCGCATGACTCTTTGGTAAGACCTCAGGATATTCACATCATCATCCAACAACAATACTTTTCTCATCATAATTGCTCCCTCACCACCATTTGATGATATAACTCGCGCCAGGCCTCCAGCCTGCCCAGCACCTTAATCTCGTCCAGGTAATTCATATCCAGCCGGCCGGTTTCAGGCGACCGGGCCGGATCGTAATTGGGTTCCAGCCAAGCATTGGCTACATGTATAGCCGTCAGTACCGAGAACTTGTCATCCCGCAAGCGCGCAGGATCGTGGTGAAACATGACTGGTTCCAGAATCAGGTCCGGCAGTCCCCACAGCCCCAGCAGGTAGGCCCCCAGCTCAGCATGCGATGTGCCCATATATTTGTATTCCGCATCGACCCGCAGGCAATTATCCAGCCGTATTATGCCATTGATTTTTTCCATATAATCCGGCATCTCCAATAAGGGCAGCATGCCTATGTCATGCATAATACCGGCTGCCATCGCCCTTTCTTCCAATTTGGAGTCGGGGCTTTCCAGCTGAACAATCATACGGGCCAGATTCCCCACCATCATGCTGTGCTTCCATAAAGGTTCAGCAGAGAATTTACTCTGAGGATGAAATTTGAAGGCAGTAAAAAAACCAATATTCAAAATCAGTGCTTTCAGGGTATTTAGCCCCAGCAAGGCTACGGCCTGTTGGGGGTGAGTCACCTTGGACCCCAAACCGAAAAAGGCGGAATTAGTCAGTTGCAAAACCCGCGCAGTCATCGACATATCCTGCGAAATGATCTCCCCGATGCGCTTCATGGAAGGTTCCAGTGATTCCATCTCCTCGATCAGGCTCCGGTGCAAAGCCGGCAAGCTGGGCAAATCTTTAATGCCGGTTACTACTCGCAGTAGATTCTCATCCTTAAATTCTTCGCGCAGCATACAGGTTCGGTCGATGGTATCTTTTAATATATTTACCTCACTGGGTTTGGAGATGAACTGATGAGCGCTTTTTACCGAGCGCAGAACGGTCGGTTCGTCCGAATAGCCGGAAAGGAGAATGCGAACCACCCCGGGGTAGGCTTCCATGACCCGGGAAAGCAGTTCCGCTCCATCCATAACCGGCATGCGCATATCGGAGACTACGACATCCATAGGGTTTCGGCTCAGTATCTCCAGGGCTTCCGCCCCGCTGCTGGCAAAATACATATCCCATTCCTTGCGCATGCTGTGCAGCATCCTCTGTAGACCGGATATTACTGATGGTTCGTCATCGACGAAGAGGATTCTTTTTTTCATGTCTCATCCCCCTCAATTTTGCCCGGTAGCGGCAGGCAAGCGTATAACAAAGGTGGTCCCCTGCCCCTCCTCGGAATACACATCAATGTTGCCCTGGTGCTTATTGACTATGATATCATGGGCGATGGCCAGTCCCTGGCCGGTCCCTTTGCCGACCACTTTGGTAGTATAGAAGGGATCATAGATCTTGGCTATGACGGATTTAGAAATGCCGGTGCCGTTGTCCTGTATGCTTACCTCAACATAACCATCTGCCAGACGGCTAGTGAGCTTGATAAAACCCTGCGCATAGCCGCCCTGCTCGATGACATCACTTATAGCGTGCGCGGCGTTGACTATAATGTTGAGAATCACCTGATTGATCTCGTCGATCACACAGTCGACCAGCGGCAACCCAGGATCTAAATCGGTTTGCAACTCGGCGACATATTTCCATTCATTGCGTGATATCGCAATAGTCGCTTCAATTCCCTTGTTCAAATCTGACAGTTTCTTTTCCTTGGTGCCCGGATGAGAGAATTCCTTCATAGCGAACACCAGTTTCCGGACTCGTTGTATGCCATCTGTGGTCTGTTCGATAGCTCGCGGCAATTCTTTCAAGAGATAGTCCAGCTCGATCTCTTCTGCCATCTCCCGCACCCGGGTGATATGCTCGGAAAGGCAGGCTCCCTTTTCCGCAGCGGCTACCAGGCCTTCATAGTATTGCTGTAATTGCATCAATTGCCCGATCGACTCCTGGAAAAAGGCCGTATTGTCCCCGATGTACTGCAGGGGTGAATTGATTTCGTGCGCAATGCCGGCAGCCAGAGCGCCGATCGCCTCCAACTTTTGGGACAACGCCATCTTCATCTGGGCCTTGATGATATCAGTTATATTGCGGACCACCAATACATATCCGATGGCCTTCCCCCCATTATCCAGTATCGGGGAACTATTCACCGAAATTGTCTTGGTCAAGCCATGCCGATCAACCAGTATGGCTTCCTGCACCAAGGTCTCACTTTGGTTGGTTCCGCTTAGTATCAAATCCAGCGAGTCATCTGTCCCGGGATCGCCCTGCGCGGCGGGTCCCAGTGATAATGGCAAAACATCAATTAACTGTTCACCAATCACTTCCCCGGGTTCACCGCCGATGATCTCTTCGGCTACCGGGTTGATCACCAGTATCTTACCGGTAACATCAGTGGCTATCACCCCGTCCCCGATGCTCTGCAGCGTCACGGCCAGCCGCTCTTTTTCAGTGGCCAGCGCAAATTCGGATAGTTTCCTTTCCCGGATGTCAGTGATAATGCCAAAGAGCCCCAGCACCATGCCAGCATCGTTGAGGATGCGGTCGGCATAAAGCTGAACCTGCACAATAGCGCCTCCTTTATCGAACAGTTCCAATTCGCCTTGCCAGACGTCTCCTTCGTGCAGGTTCTTGTATACTTCATCCGCCATCTCTTTATGGGCGTAAAGAGCAGGAAATCCCCCGGCCGCGTTGAGCTCTTCCAGCGAGTAACCCAGCAGATTGGTAAAAGCCTGGTTTTGGTACAGCATCTTAAAGCCCTTAGGTTCGGTAAGAATCACCGCATTGCTGGAATTATCCAGGGCTCGGTTGAGGCTGATCAGGGATTCCTCAGTCTTTTTACGCTCGGATATATCACGGACAATACTCAGCAAATAACGATTTTGCTCAATGTATATACCCTGGGAACTTACTTCTACCGGGAAGACGCTTCCGTCTTTCCGGCAGTGTAATGTTTCAAACAAAATCCCCTTCAGGTTAGCTTCATCCATTTGCGGGAAGGCCTGCGACCGCGCTTCCGGTGCGCGCAGATCCATTAATGAGAGCGATAATAAATCATCGTGCTCATAACCATATAGATTTACAGCTTGGGAGTTGGCATCAGTTATACGACCATCTCTCTGCATCAATAAAATGACATCCCGCGCATTTTCAAAAATAAAACGGTAGCGTAGCAGTAATCTTTCCGCCTTCCGCCGCTCCAGATAGATGCCCAGCATTTCCGCCACGATGCGCATGGCCAGAGAATCCTCCCCCAGCCAGGTCTGCACATGCTGGTAGGTCATAAAGCCAATAAATCCGCTAACCTCACCCTTCTGATTATTAATCGGCACGCAGAGCATGGAACGTACACCCCAGCCTTTAATGGTCAGCCATTCCTCGGTCGATTCCGGCGGAATCTCCTGGGCATCGGGTATGGCGTAGGTCTGGTTGGTCTTGATGATCTTAATCCACCAGGGAAAACGGTCCACGTCAACATCCTGGAAGTTCTGTAGTTGCGGCTTGGTTTCATTGTCACACCATTCATAGACGTTATCCATGCGGTTTCCCTCTTCGCGCAACTGGTAGACAAAGACCCGGGAGAGCCCCATAGACTCGCCCAGTATCTGTAAAACCTCCTGCACGGCATCATCATCGCGGGATGATATCAACAGGCGGGAGGTTGCCGATACCACTTCCTCCAGTTTTATGCGGTACGTCATCTGCTTTTCCAGGCTCTTGTTCTTGGTTATATCAACAAAGGTTATAATACTGTCCGTGCTGCCGGGGATCATAGCGGCCGACACCCAGAGATAACGTTCCTTGCCAAATGGATCGGTGACGCCTATCTCATAGGCTGTGGGAACCGAGGCCGGGTTCTGCCGCCTTTCCCGGTGATAACTAGAGAGCATGACCAGATCTTTTTGGTGTATATAATGCAGCCAATCACTGCTTCCTTCCATTTCATCGCGGGTGAGCCCCAGCGCCTTGAGCCCGGCCTCATTGACCCTGCTCATGGTATAGTCTTCTTTCAACACGCCCATGCCAACAGCAGTATTTTCAAAAATAGCCAGGTAATCCAATTCGACTGGAGGTTCCTCCGGGGGAGACTGCCTATATTGATTAGCATTCAGAATTATGTCTTTTTTGTCTTCCGAGAACATATAACCCCTCCCCGCCTTAATCTCTTTAGCTCTTATCGGGAGCTATTTTTTGTTCTATTTCTTCGAGCAGCCTTGTAAACAGGGGGATCAGTTCGGCATGCAGTTTGGTGATGCGGAGTTCGTCATCCTCTTGCAGGGCCTTCTGCAGATCGCCAGTCAGAACCCAGACTTTTTGGGCGCCGATATTGCCCACACTGCCTTTGATCTTATGTACTGATTGGGCAGCTTCCGCCAAGTTCTTCTGATCGATCAAACCGGCCAGCTCGGCTAAAAACCCCTGGCTTTCCTGATGGAATTCATTAAGCACCAGGTAATAGAGTTCCCGATTGTTACCCGCTAGTCTGCTGCCCAAATTTTCATCCAGTACTTCCTCGGGAGCGGACAGTGGCTTTTCTACCGCTTCTGCACGGCGTTTATCCGCCAATGGTTTTAATATCTCCCGAATAGCCGCGATAAACTGTTCGGGATCAAATGGTTTGCTGATATAGTGATTTATCCCCACCCGCCGGCACTGTTCTTCCACTCCCTTGATGGCATCAGCGGTCATGGCGATGATCGGCATGGCTGGATCAATGCCCTTAATGATCTCAGCAGCTTCGTAGCCATTCATGACCGGCATGTGCAGGTCCATAACTATCAAATCGAGAGCGCTCCGGTTTTTTTCAAAGAACTCCACCCCGCTTTGGCCATTGTCACTCAGGCTGACCTTAAAGCCGGCCTGTTCCAGGATGGATCGGGCTATGAACTGATTGGTCCGGTTGTCCTCGACTACCAATATGTGATAGGGATAGTCCACTCTGATATCATCATCCGGCTGACTGTTGCTCATTTCACGGGTTTCCCGCACCCGCTCCTCAAACAACTCTAATATCCCGTCGAATAGTATGGAGGCAATGATCGGTTTGGATATCACCAGATCGATATCCTGGTCCTCGATTTGCGCCAAAAGGTCTTCCCGCATAATAGGTATCATCAGAACAATCCGCGGTTTGACGCCTATCTGATCATCCTGCCGGATACGCCGGATGAACTTGAGCCCCCCCTCCGGCAGGCTGTCATGGTCAACCACCAGCAGGTTGTAGGGACGATTCTCAGGCCCGGGATTTCTCAGCATCTCGGTCGCTAATTCCCCGCTGTCACAAAAGTCAGGCGTCATATTGAAGGAACGTAGATAATCGTTTAAGAAATTGGCGGCGGTATTATCCCGCTCCAGTACCAGTACTCGGATAGTGCTCAACATAAATGATGTCGACCGTTGTTTCAACTCCCTTTCCTTGTCACTGTCGACCTCCAGTGGAAGGTGGATGGTAAAGGTCGAACCCTGGCCGGGACTGCTGACAACCGCTATATCTCCCCCCATGGCCTCCACCAGGCTCTTGACGATGGAGAGGCCCAAGCCGGTTCCCCCAAAGCGCCGGGTTATTGAGGAATCACCCTGCGCAAATGGTTTAAAAAGCCTTTCCAACTCGGCTGGACCCATGCCGATACCGGAGTCAGCAATAACAAAATCCAGGAAATAAAGTTCCTTATCTGAATTATTCAATCTCACATCCAGGGTAACTGAACCGGCTTTAGTAAACTTGACCGCATTATTCATCACATTCAATAGGATCTGCTCCAGACGGGTGGGGTCTCCCCAAAAATAGACCGGGATAGGGGAGTCTTTGCTGAATTGAAACCGGTTGCCATTCTCATCGATCTTAAACGATACCAGGGTGATGACCTGCTGCAGCAACTTATCCAGATTAAAGGACATCCTCTCGATCTCGATCTGTCCCGCTTCAATCTTGGAGAAGTCCAGTATGTCGTTGATTATACGCAGCATATTCTGCGCTGCCTGCATAATGTTATCCAGATACAGCTCTTGCGTCACGTTGATGCCGGTCTTTTTCATCAGATAGGACATGCCGGTTATTGCATTCAAGGGGGTACGGATCTCATGGGACATGCGGGCCAAAAAAGCCGATTTGATAAAATTGGCAAACTCCGCCTCTTCCTTGGCACTCTGCAGAGCCGCTTCGATACGCCGCCGTTCGGCCACTTCCTTTCTCAACTTCAGGATCCAGAACAGCGATACCAGAAATATCCCCGCTAATATGGCGCCAACCAGCGCAACTATGCGAATTATAGCCGTATAATCGGCCGATTTCTGCACCCCGATCCAGCGATTATCAATGGTTATCTTCTCTTCCCGAGTTATACTGGCCAGGCCTTTATTGATGATGCTCTGCAGGATTGGCCAGTCACTGCGGCTGGCAAAATACAAGTATTGTTTATCTTCCGTATTGATCGGAATCGACTTTAGGTTGGTGTACCCACTGGTTTTTATGATATAGCTGGAATTGGCATAATTGCCGACAAATATGGTCTCATGGCCATCGGCTACGGCTTTGAGCGCCTTTTCCTCATTGGCATAAGGGCTGAGTTTTATGGCGGGAAACTGCTTCAAATAACTGTAATGGGAGCTCTGGTCCTTTAAGGCCACTCTTTTACCGAAAAGATCCTTCAGCCCCTTTACTGATTTGTTACTATCCTTGACGATGATTACCCGTTGGAAGGAATAATAGGGTTCGGAGAAGAGAAAATACTGTTCGCGTTCTTTGGTTTTGGCTATACAGGGCAGGGCGTCGACCTGTCGCTCGACACCTTTTTCATAAGCTTGGCCCCAGGTGAGATTCGGGGCTACCTCCATTTTGATGCCGATTCTTTCACTCAGGAGTTTCATGTAGTCGGCAGCAATCCCCTTGTACTGGCCATCCGAATCAATAAATTCGTAGGGAACAAACTGGGGATCCACCCCCAAGCGGATCACCGGATGCTCTTTGATAAACTGATGCTCGTCATCAGTAAATTCGATAGGTCGATCCTGGGCCAGGGATAATGGGATAGAGAGAAAAATGAAGAAGAAGATCAGCGGGAACAGTTTAACATATCGCAAGCCTATCCCTCCTTGTCATGGCGCTGGATGTATTTTCCGGCTATCTGCCTGATATCGCTTTCTATTTCGAAAAAGGCATCCAGCAGTTCGGGATCAAAGTGTTTGTTCCGCTCCTGACGCATAATTCCCAAGGCCTCTTCATGGGAACAGGCATCCTTGTAAACTCGCTTGTTGGTTAGGGCATCATATACATCAATAATCGCCATCAATCGTCCGGACAGCGGTATGTCTTCACCTTTCACCCCGCTGGGATAGCCGGTGCCGTCATACTTTTCATGATGAGTTGCCACAATCTCAATAGCAGTATGAATAAAGCCGGCGGTCCGGCCCAGTTTGGGACCAACACTTAGAGCTTCCACACCATAGGTGGTATGCTTTTTCATAAGCTCATATTCTTCAGGATTAAAAGCCCCCGGCTTAAGCAGTATATTATCAGGCACCCCCACCTTGCCGATATCATGCAGGGGAGCGGTCTGTACCAACTCGGTTATATATTCCTCCTTTAGCAGGTTGGCGTAGCGTGCTTTGCTTTTCAGATGTTCACACAGGATTTTCATCATCCATTGCGTCCTGACCGTATGATTGCTGGACTCCAGATTGCGCACCTCCAGGAGGCCAAGCAAGGCATGGATGGTAATATCCCTGGTCATTATCAGTTCACGCGTCCTGGCATACACCTTCTCTTCGAGCAGCTGATTATGCTCTTCTATACTCTTCAGTGCCCGCCGAAGGTTCATATGTATCTCTACCCGTTTCCGGACCGATTGCATATTAAGGGGTTTCCTGATGTAATCCACCGCACCCATGTTGAGGCCCTTGACCTCGTTTTCGATTTCATCATAGTTGGTCAGGATCATGGTCGGTATCCGCTTAGCCACCGGCCCTTTTTGCATGGCCTCCAGTACATCAAAACCATTCATGCGCGGCATATTGAGATCCAGGATCATCAGGTCAATGTTATGGTTTGTATCGATTATACCTAACGCTTCCAGGCCATCGCAGGCTAAAAGCAGGTTGTAATCGAACAACATGTTCTTGATCAGCATCATATCGGTCTTGGAATCATCAACTATCAAAATTGTCGTATTCATTTCATCCTGCTCCTCGCTTTTTACGGTTCCGCCAACTCGCGGTTGCCTTCGACTTCAATATCTTGCAGAAATGCCTCTATGGTTAACTGACCGGCCATTACCTTATGCAAACCGGGAGCATAATAATCGTCCTTTACCTTCTGCCACTGCGGGACCGGCACATCGATACTGGGATTCTCGAGACCCTCTATAAAGGGAATGAATTCGGGATGTTCTTTATAAACCAGGGTACCTGCCAGATCGCGTCTGACCGGTATGCGGAAAGGATAATAGGCATCGTGTTCCGGGCTGTATTCGCCGTCCATGATCATCTCCTGGGCTGGTTTCGAAATAAGATATTCTATAAAATCGATGGCCGCGGCTTTCTTTTCCGGGCTGCTGTCAGCCGGCAGCGCCAGCATCATCGGGCCTACTTCTGACTTCAAGCCTATGGTATCCAACGAAATCACTCCCACCGTAAAGGGGTTGCCATTCTTCCATATATCGGTGATCCCCCAAGGACCTTGAAACTCGAAGGCCACCTGCCCCTTACGGAAATAATCCATCACTTCCACCCCGGAGTCATTCACCCAGGTCTTTTGCGCATGCGGCCCCAGGACATTCTTGTAGAAGTCGATGCCCGACCGAGCCTGGTCATTGTTTATCATTACCTTCTTACCTGACGGGTCCACCAGTTGGGAGCCAAAGCCATAGACAAATTGATTCACCATCCAGGAGACATCGTTGTGGTTGGCGCCGACCAGACCAATACCCCGGGCATCACTACTTGCTTCCACCTTTTCACAGGCGGAAACCAGCCCTGCCAGGCTGGTAACGCTGCGGGGATTGACCGCCGCTTTATCAAGTAATTCCTTATTAAAAAGCAGGCATATGGAATGCCCCAGCCAAGGAATACCGTAAGTGGAATGGTTCACTACCCCCAGGCGCCATAAGTTGGGATAAAAATAATCCTTTTGCCGGGCAAAGTCGTCGGTAAGATCGGTAAGCTTCCCTTCATCACCCAGGTATTGAACAAAACGATAGGGCAGAACATAAACGTCCACTGGCGACTGTTTCATCATGGACTCCACCGCTGGGAGGTCTTCCTCCTCATCGACTAACCGGACCTCATTATTGCTCTGGCTGGCATTATAAGCATCGACAATCTTTTTAATGGCCTCTCCCCGGCCGGAATAGGCCTTCCAGGTGATGCAGAAGGTAAGCTTTTCTCGAGCATGCTCAGCAGGTGTCGGCGGTGCCGGTTGGGAGTCGCAGCCGGCCAGACATGTGCAGAATAGAAATATCAGGCTGATACACAGCAAACGCGACCAGTATTTTTCCATGCAGAGATGCCTCCGATCTAGCTAATTGGTGAGTTCTAAGCAGCTTATAGTTGAACGGATGACCTACCTGACAGCAACATAACATTTCGGTCAGCTAACTGGAATGGTCATTGACAGGGCCTCTGGGTCTTGGCTGATCTCACTCCAGTACGGGCAGACCACAAAATCACCAGCAAGCAATCCTTTGATTCAGGAAGATGGGCCTTTTACTCCGGTGAAAAACCGGCCAAAAAGTCTCCATCAATACAGAATGTAGTTCATAATACAAATTTATCTCATATTTTTGGTTTTGAAAAGGATAGATTGAACAAATTGTCTGTAAATATCTACGTCCATAACACCAATATATAGAAAAGGCGGGAAATCCCGCCTTCAATAAACCACATTGATATTGTAATAAAATAGTTATCTACCCTGGAAAATCCGGGCCGAAGATCTCTTTCCAGCAGCGGTTGGCGTTGTAAGCCTCACCCTTTTCCTCATAGGTTAAAGCCTCCACCGCCTTCTTAAAAGCATCATTGGCGGGGGCTCCGAAATCTTCTTCGCGGTGAATCTTGCGATTGCTGCCCTTGGCATACCAGTCCAGCTGGGCTATTTTTCTGCCGGCGAGGTATTCCATGAAATCCATCACCATATTGCCATAGTAGGCATAGGAGGTGTCGGTTCCCTCCCACTCATCAATGAAATTCATGGCCAGGGTGTCAATCAGCATGCTGGGCATGGCCACCTGGTGCGCGAACTTCCAGGCCCGGGTCATGCGGGCCAGGTGTTTGACCTTGCCGCCGAAACGATAATTATATTCGTCGATGACCTCTATCTCGCGAATGGGATTAAATACCTCCCAACTGCCGCCATTGGAAGGATCGGGATAGATGTAGCCGTTCTTTTTCGGGATGGATACCGCCGGTATGATCTCGAAAATAGGCTGCTTGGGGTAGGGCAGCAGCAGGCAGTTTTCATCGTTGATATGGGCATCTTTGTTGACCTTGGTCATAAAATCGCGCATCTCGCGGAGCATGGTGCGCTGAACGTTGCCCGTCCATTTCTCCAGGCGCTGGTATTCCTGCAGGGGCAAAATTACCATCAGATTGACATTGGAGAGTTCCTTGATAGCGGTATCCCGACCGAAGGACCCCAGGTACAGGATATTACGGGTATCCGATTTGGTCTTCCAGTAATAACTGTTGACCATCAGGGCAATCTCCTTGCCCCGCTGTATGATAAGGTCATGATTGTCTACCTTGAGGTTGCCGATGAATTCCTTGAACTTTTCGGCTATACTGTCCGCCCGGCTTAACACAGCCTATCCCCCCAAACCTGATCTGATTAGGTAAAACATTTCACAAAGTATCTGTTTTATTTTACCACGATTAGCCACCCGGTTTAAACTATTAGTTGTAGATTGTCCAATTCCTTGTCCCCCGCTTAATCGCAGAACTCATTATAGCTTATAGTATACTTTCCTATACATTAAAAAAGCCCCCGAAGGGGCTGATATTGGTATTTATACTCGGTATTTTTGCAGCGTGCAAAATAGGAAAAAGCCAACCTATGCCTTTTCGTCGATGGCCTCGATACAAGCTATGTGTTCGATCATCAAGATAAAGCCCTTTCCTCTAACATAATTATCTTCCTCGTCACGATACAGCAGTTGGATAAAGTGCTCCACTTCCTCTTCAAACTTGTACTCCCTGCCATTGTCCATAATGACTAGCGTTTTGTAAGTACTCATCTCCACTTCCTCCTCTCTGCCTTCATAAATATATAATTTGTTGTATTTATATTATACCACTTTAGGAAAGGGTGAAGACAAAGGCACTTAAAATCCTGAACAAAAAATCCTTCCGTCCGGCTTGTACATTCCCTCAACACCGGCAACTGTATTAAATTCCCACATAATGTGCCATGTAAAACCTTGACATTTTCCATGTAGATGGGTGATCATTTAATAAGGATTTTTTTGAAGCTATCAAACCGAATCCGTCGACCTGTCTCCTCAGAACCTACTGAGTCTCGACCATCATTTCTCAGTTGCAATTCAATATAGAAAGCAGGGCTGTTATGAAAGTAAGAGACCGTATGACTTTCAATCCCTATACGGCATCACCGGATCAAAGCGTGGGCGAGTTGTGGCGCTTCATGAAAGAGAACAATCTTAACCGGCTGCCGGTAGTTGACCGCGGGAAACTATTGGGGATGATCACCCGTACCGATTTCGGAACCCGTCCTGACCTCGACCTGCGCGGCACCTCGCTGGCCACACGTCTGCTGCCCGATGAGCAGGAGGAAAAGCTCAGGAAGATCAAGGTACGCGACCTAATGCCCCCCAATCAACAGGTCATCAGCATACACCAGGATGCCTATATAGAGCAGGCCGCCAAAATACTGCGAGACAACCGCATCTCCGGCCTGCCGGTGGTAGATGATGATGGTATGCTAGTAGGGATCATTACCCAGACCGACGTAACTGATGCCTTCCTCGATATGCTGGGCATCAACCGGGCCGGCACCCGCATCAACCTACGGGTTAGCGCTGATCCGGAGAATCTCATCCACATCGGTCAGGTCCTTATGAAATATAAGCTCAGCGTGGAAAACCTGGTCAGCCTCGAGAATCCTGACAAAAGCCGAATCCTCGTATTACGAGTAAAAATGCAGGATTCACGGCAACTGATCAAGGATCTTAAAGACGCCGGGTTTCAGATTGAATCAGTACTGGTCAAAAACTAAACATAGGAGGTAACAAAAATGAGCGGTGAAAATGGTATGTCACAAGGGATCAGTATGCCCAACCCCTACAAAATTTGGGAGAACCTCTATTTCAGTACTGAGGAATCCATGGGGGTTTTGATGAAAAAGATGGTTGAGACCAAAAGCTTCGCCAATAGCATCGATTTAATCCTGAACAGTTATCTGCAATATCTAAAATTCCAAAATGAGATTACTGCGGCTTACATTGAAAGCACTCCTCTGTCGTCCAAACAAGACACCGCACGTCTGGCCCGGCTGCTGGTGGCCCTGGAAAACAAGTTTGACCGGTTGGAGGACGATTTCGCCAACGAATTGGCGGCTATCAAACAACAAACCAATGAGGTTTTGGAACATCTTGCTGTAGCCCAGAAGGGTGCAGAAGACTGCGAAGATGACGTCAGTGTTCGTATAAGCACCACCCTGGATGACCTGCAGAGCTTGATAGCCAAGGTGGAACATATGGAGGGAAGCATTAAGAGTATTCTAAGCACCTCCTCGGCCCCCGAAGAGGAGATCCCGGCGCCCAAAAAGACCCGCGCCGCCAAGCCCAAGCCATAACCCGGTCCTCTAATTTGGGGCAGGAGTGCTGTAAATTCCTCTCCGGGTGCTTCCATGATGCATCCGGGTTAATAGTTTGTGGTGCTTATTTTTGGTAACTCCGGGAGGTAAAAATATGAATGAGATGTTTCAAAACAGGTCTGCCACCGAGATCGGTGAGTTATTGCAGCAGAGTTATGACCATTGGGTACATACCAATACCCGTTGGCTGGAGGTAATGACCTATGACCCCAAACCGGCTTCCGGCTGTTCACCAAAAGAACTGCTGTGGAGCAAAAACAAATCCAAGCTCTATCACTATCAAGCCAGCACCCCGCGTCGCTACCTGACGCCAGTTTTGCTGGTTTATGCCTTAATAAATAAACCCTATGTGCTGGACCTGATGCCCGGCTTCAGTCTGGTTGAATATCTGGTAAACGAGGGCTTGGATGTCTATATGCTGGACTGGGGCGAATTCGAGTGGGAAGACCGCGACCTTACCTTCGCTGATTTAGTATATGATTATATTGCCCCCTCCGCCCGCCGGGTGGCACGCAATGCTCATTCAGAAGAGATCACCATCATTGGCTATTGCCAGGGCGGAACCATGTCCACCATGTATGCCGCCCTATTTGACCGCCCCATATTGCGCAACCTGGTTTACCTGGCGGCTCCCATCGATTTCGAAGGAGCCGGTACTTATGACGTCTGGCTGAAGGCCCCTGGTTATGATCCTGATCGCATAGCCGATATGATGGAGCTGGTGCCCAAAGACTTCATTGACTGGGGTACCCGTATGCTGAATCCGCTGAATAACTACTGGGGTACCTACACCCGTTTGTGGAAGACCATCGAAGAGGATAAGCCGATCAACTTCTGGAAGGTATTGAACAAGTGGACCAAGGATAATGTCAATTTCCCCGGAGGAATATATCGCGATTGGATACGGGATTTCTACCAGGGCAATAAACTGATCAAAAATCAGATTGTTCTAAGGGGCCGCCGCGTGCAGCTACAGCGCATCAATGCCAATCTGCTGGCCCTGGTCGGTCAGAAGGATCATATTGCACTGCCCCATCAGACGGCTGCCGCTTTGACCTATCTGGGCGGCAACGACAAGACCTATCAGGAATTCCCGGTCGGCCATGGTGGTCTGGTATTGGGCGCCACCGCCCGCGACAATGTATTCCCGGTTTTATCTTCCTGGCTGGCCGATCACTCCGATCTGTGGGAGGAAGCCAACGGCAACGTGCACAATGGCAATGGCCGCCGCTAGTTTCCTTCTATAATAGTTACTACAAAAGCCGCCCTTTCCCCAGCCCGGAGTTGAGACGGGAGACATCGAATTCCCGGGGCATATATTCATCATTAATCGAATCGTAGCGGTAACGGCGGATATAATCCTGCCGCTTACCGCTGATTCTTTTTAACCAACCGACCAGACAATCTACCTCTACCCGGGTATTATATGCAGCCAGGCTGATCCTGACCATGCCCGGCAGGGGCTGGCGGCAAACGCCGCTGTTATTTAAACACTCGAAATATTGATCCCTTTCGCCCAGGAGATACCGTACATAAGGCTGGGCGCAGAAGCATCCCGTGCGCACCCCGATCCCGGCTTCATAGCACAGGATGGCCCCCACCAGGCTGTGGGGCACCCCGGCCAGGTTGAAACTGATTACCGCCACCCGGGGACCAGCTCCGTAAACAGTAAGCCCACGGATCTCGCCCAGCTTCTGCAGGGCATATTCTGTAAGACTCTCCTCATAGGTGCACATTTGACCTGGATCCATCCTCTGCAGGAAGCGGAGTGTAGCAGCCAGCCCCAGAGCCCCCATTACGTTTGGTGAACCGGCCTCCTCCTTTTCCGGGGCGTCGGCCCAGTAAACCGTATCACTATATACTGCACGGATGGTCCCCCCGCCCGAGTATTCCGGAGCACCTCGTTCGAAGGTCTCCCGCGGCCCGATTAGCACCCCGGACCCATAGGGCGCATAGATCTTATGGCTTGAGAAAGCGAGGTAGTCGATATGAGCGGGGTCAGCGGGGGACTTCATATCGACGGGATGATGGGGAACCAGTTGAGCTCCGTCCACCAGCAGGCGGGCATGGTATTCATGAGCCAGAGCGGCAATTTGATGTATATCGTTGAGATGACCGGTAACATTGGAAGCCCCGCAAACCGCCACCAGCCGAGTCCGCGGATAGCTCTTCTTCAATTTTTCTTCCAGGTCGGCCATATCCAGCCGCCCCTTCTCGTCCAGACCGGCGTAGTTTATCCGGGCCTGGCTGCGCCAGGGCAGATCATTGGAATGATGCTCCATTGCGGTGGCCAGAACCTGATCCCCCGCTTTGAAGCCCAGTCGGTAGGACAGCTTGTTGATGGCTTCAGTGGTGTTCTTTAAGAATATAACCACAGCATGGGCGGGGTCAGCCTTTACGAAGTCGGCTACTGCCTCCCGGCTGCGGTTGTATTCGCGGGTGGACACCAGCGATTTATAACCGGTCCCCCGGTGCACGCCGGAATACCATTTAAGATGGTGATTTAAGCTCTCAACGACTGGCCGCAGGGCTGGAGTGCTGGCGGCATTGTCAAAGTTGATATAGTTTACCCGCCCGCCGTTTATAGAAGGAACCTTCAGGTCCACCCCCACGACCTGGCGACGGAAATCCCGGACACTGAACCCTGCCCGCCCCATGACCATCCCCCACCCCAAGTACACATTTATATATACTATGAGCTGCCACTTTTTTTGCTCCTATAAATCGCGGGGGCATTTTTATTGATTCATTCCGATAATGCTTAGTATCAGTTGGCCCAGGGATGGTTTCGTGACTACTGAAAAGTGCTCTCCTGTAAACATAGGGGCCAACGAGAAACGTCAGCCTGGCGTTCCCAGATTATCTTTTGTCGCCAGCTGTCCCAGATTGACAAAGCTGATACTTATTCAGTGGTCTTGGTTGGTTTCTGCAGTGTTATATAAACAGTTGGATATTGGCCTGCATGGCATCTTCCAGGTAGTTCTTGGCATCGACTACCTCTACCTCGGGCAGGAGTTCCTCCGGCTTCAGGCCCATGATCTCCATGGATAGCTGGCAGGCCTTGAATTTAACTCCCTTATGGCAGGCACCCTTGACGAAGTCTACCAGAGCCGGAACTTCTCCTTCCTGCATCATTTCAACCAGCATGCCTTTGCCCAGCCCTGCCATATTCATGTTGGATAAGGGCAGTTCGCTGGCGCCGGTTGGGGTCATCACCGAAAACATCTTCTCATATAATGTCTTGTTCTCCAGGCTCATCTTTTCAGGGTCCCGCAACATGGTGAGACCCCAGAAAGCAAAAAACATGGTGACACTCATCTCCATCTCCCGGGCACTGTTGGCCAGGATAAAAGCCGCCAGGGCCTTATCATACTCTCCGCTGAAGATCAGCAGGCTCAGGTGCCGCTGCTCCATAAAAATGCCTCCTTCCACAATTCAAGCGATGTTTTAGTGTTTCCGGAAGCCGGCACATTATAACACAGGGAATGTTTTGTTGTGTCATTCCACACTTGACAAGGGCTGATCCTCCGATAAGCAATAAGTTTATCATCAATGATTATGCATATGATTCACCGATCAGAAACTGCTGTTAGGTCTCCGACATCCGGAATCTCTCCTGGTTGGTCAAATAAAAAACCCGGGAAATCTATCCCGGGAAATACAGCTATTATATATTTGTTGCCTTTTACAGGGAATTATTCTTCAGCCGCATATGGGTCTGATCGATATCGACCACAATTACCTCACGGCCGATCTTTTTTACCGTTTCCCATGGAATGACCAGCTTTTGGCGATCGGCCCAGAAGTTGAAGGCATTGCCGCGGTTGGGCAGGATGATTGATACTATGCTGCCGCTCTCTTCATCGACGAACATGTCTGATTCGCCGACAGTTCCCATTCTCATTCCATCATAGATGTTTACCATCTCTTTGCCGACCAGTTCGTTCAAGCGCATGTGCCTTCCCCCTATACTCCTGTATGACCGAAGCCTCCTACGCCCCTGCTGGTGTCATCCAGTTCCTCCACCTCGATAAATTCTGCCAGTTCCACCCGGGCAAACACCATCTGGGCTATCCTCTCGCCCCTTTTCAATATATACTCCTTGTCCCCCAAGTTTATTACTATCACTTTAATCTCTCCGCGATAATCCGCATCAATGGTACCGGGAGTATTGAGCAGGGTTAGACCATGTTTGATGGCTAACCCGCTGCGCGGACGGATTTGCGCTTCATAGCCCGCAGGAATGGACAGGGCCAGTCCGGTTGGCACCAATACCCTCCCCCCTGCCGGAATCATCATATCCTCATCACAAGCGGCAAGGAGATCAATCCCCGACGCCCCCGGAGTCATATACTGTGGAAGAGGTAAGTCCTCCGAATGCAAACGCTTGATCTGGATTTTCACAAAACCACTCCCTCTACCAGTATCTCCGGAACTCTTCTTCGACGTTTTTCAGTGCTTCAGGGGATCCGATGGCTGACAATGATACGACAGGAGTTTGCAGCAACTGTGCGGCCAGGTTCTCCACCGCGTTCTTTTCGATATTCAAGATCTTATCCATTACATCTTCCAGCGGAATAACCTTGTCATACATTAACAGCGATTTGCCCAAACGGGTCATTCGATTCATTACGCTTTCCATACCCAGATAGAGACTGGACTTTATCTGTTGGCGAGTCCGGGTCAACTCTTCCTCGCTGATACCGTTCTCAACCAATTGAGTCAACTGCCCGTGCAGCACCTCAAAAAACTGCCCGGTGCGCGACGGTCCGGTGCCGGCATATATCACATAAGATCCAGTATCTGAATAATTATTGGGATAGGAATAGATTGAATAAGCCAGTCCCAATTCCTCACGGATGGACTGGAATAGCCGCGAACTGACCCCACCGCCCAGGATGCTGTTCATAATATTAAGTGCATAGCGGCGATCGTCATTATAGGTGATACCGGGAACGCCCAGGCATAATTGTACTTGCTCAGTCTCCTTGGGGACGAGTTTAACAAAAGGAACCGTTATCTCCGGCTTTTCAAAATTAAAGCTGACTGATCCCGGTTGGGCTTGCTCCAGATGTGCTTCTATTGCATCCCTGACCTTCTCAGCTTCAACATTCCCCGCCACTGAAATGACGATGTTGGATGGAACATAGCATTTTTTATAGAAGGCAAACAGGTCGTCACGCTTAGAGTTGGTTATGGTCTCCAGCGTGCCCAGAATGGGAGGTCCCATCGAGCTGTGCTTCCAAATGTTCTGGGAAAAAATATCATGCACCAGATCGTCGGGGGTATCTTCATACATATTGATCTCCTCGATGATGACCCCCTTCTCGGTCTCGAAATCCTGTGGGGTGAAGGCCGAATGAAAGATCATATCGAACAGGATATCCATAGCGCTATACAGATTTTCGTCAAGAACACGGGCGTAAAGAATAGTGTTCTCTTTGGAGGTAGCAGCATTAAGCTGCCCGCCCATACTCTCAAAACTATCCGCAATATCACGAGCAGTCCGGGTATCTGTTCCCTTAAAGAGCATATGCTCGATGAAATGACTGGCTCCAGATATATTCGTGGTCTCGTACCTGGACCCCAGGTGGATATAAATGCCAACGGCAGCAGACTTGACATATGGTATCTCTTCTACCACCAGCTTGGCCCCGCTGACTAGATTCCAACTATTAATCACATACATACCTCCAAATAATACTCCGAAAAACTGATTATCACTCCAACCTGGACGGTTCATTATGAATATCTACTATCTAATAACAACTGTCAACCTTAATTAACAGTACCGCAGGCATTTACCATATATCATACCCAATAAGCATTTATCCCTTGCATATTAGAAAATGGCTTTTAGGCGGCTTATGACATCGTTCCGCTTCTTAATATCGTCTCGGATTACCAGGGGACACACCCTGACCAGATTGCCATCAGCCAGTATACGCAGCTCGCCGACTGGCTGACCCTTACTCAGCGGAGCTGCCAGTTGATAGTTCATCCTTACAACTTTTTCGATATTCAGTTTACTATTCTCGCCCTGCCAAAGGTCAATATTTTGGGCGGAGATTATAGTCGCGAAGGGAAGGTCACCGCCCGTGACCTTCAGTTCCTTAAACACCGTCCTCCGTTCAACCACCTGCACCAGATGGCAGTCATTGAAGCCATAGTCCAGCAAGCGGGCACAGTCACCAGCCCGATCGCCTGAGTTGAGAGCCACGGCAATCAAGTGCCGCCCGTTACGGCTGGCCGAAGCAACCAAACACTTACCGGCATCGTTGGTGGTTCCGGTCTTGATGCCATTGGCCCCCGGGTAGCTCTCCAACAGGCTGTTGGTATTGGTGATCATCATTTCGGTTCGGTAACCCGGATGCTGAAAACCGGTCTGGCGGGTAGATACCAATGCAGCCAGGGTCGGCTTGTTTAAAAGGAAACGGCCGATCCGCGTTAAATCATAGGCCGAACTGTAATTATAGGTGTCCGGCAAGCCTGAGGGATTGGCGAAATGGGTATGGTGGGCCCCAATGACTACTGCCTTGACCGACATCAGATGGGCAAACAGATCAATGTCTCCGGTGACATGCTCGCCCAAAACCACCGCGGCATCATTGGCCGACCGGATCAAAGCAGCTTTCAGCAGTTCTTCAACGGATATCTCCTGACCACGGTGCAGGCCGATCACATATTTAGGAGTCCTGGCGGCATTATCACTGACAACAGCTATCTCCGAAGGGTCGGCATATTCTTCAGCTAAAATAGCAGTCATCATCTTGGTGGTGCTGGCTACCTGGCGAGACTCATCGGCCGATCTGGACAGGATTACCTGCCCGGTCCCGGCATCAATCAGGCAATAATATCTGCAGCATATATATGGAACTGCATGAGCAGGAGCTGTCCAGGCCAGCACTGCCAGAACGACCAACGCCAGCAGCAATCCCGCTCTGATTTCGGGAGGCTTTCCCGATATCCGTGGAACGAACACCCTGACTGCCCTATTGTGACCCGGCTTTTGCTTTATCATTACACTTTTTATCATCACACTCTTTTTTATTACACGGTTTATCCTGACATGCACCGCTCATCATTTCATCGATAGTGATCATTTTATAGCCCTCATTCTTCAGTCCGCCCAGCATTGCGGGCAAGGCTTTTACGGTAGGGTCGGTCGGATGCATAAGAACAATAGCATCGTTATGGACCCTTTTCAATACTCGCTGGACAATAACCTCCGGCGCCGGGCGCTGCCAATCGATAGTATCCGCACTCCACATAAGATACAAGTAACCCATATCCGTCACGTTTTCTACCAACTGGTCTTCGAATTCACCATAGGGCGGAGCAAAGTATCTGGACCTCTTGCCTGTAGCTTTGAATATGATATCCTCGGCTTTTTTTATCTGCTCTTGAGTTTGCTCTCTGGACAACTGGTTGAAATGAAGGTGCTTGTAACCATGATTCTGGATACTGTGGCCTTCCTTACTCATCTGTTTCAAAAGTTCCGGGTGTTTTTCCGCCCACTTTCCCGTAACGAAGAAGGTGACACTGGCATCATTTTTCTTAAATTCCTTTAGCATAGCGGGAATGAATTCTTCACCCCAATCTACATTTACCGTGAGGGCTACGACCTTTTTGCCGGTATTTCCCTGGTAAACCGGCTTTTTTTGATGGGCAGCCACACCGGTTCCATGGAAATATAAGATTGAAGCCGCGAAGAAAGCACCAACCAACAAGAGTACCATTCCGGATAATCTGAGCAGGCGACTGGAAAAAAAGTAGATCCTCACCCTTTATCCCTCCCCTATATCACTAAGGCCCCGACACATAACGATATATATTTGTATTCGCCGGGGCAGCTGATTATACCGGGAAAGCAGATGGGTGTTACACAAAGAACGACCGAGACTACTGAAAAAGTGCTCTCCAGACAATGGAGGAGCAACAGAATTAACATCATACTGTTGTTGCCCAATGGTAACGCCAGGGGAAAGGGGGGGGGAAAGGGGGGACGGTTCTTGACTTGCCTGCTGCGCAGGCAAGTCAAGAACCGTCCCCCCTTTCCCCCCCCCTTTCCCCTGGCGTTCCAAAAATTTTCTTTTGCCAACATAATTGCCCGATTCACAAATCAAATACTTTATCAGTAGTCTAACGTCCAAGTGTAAGACTTAGCGGTTGGTGAAGCGGTAACCGGAACCCCAGACCGTCTCCAGGTATTGGGGGTTGGAAGGATCCGATTCGATCTTTTCGCGAATCTTGCGGATGTGCACGGCCACCGTGCTCAGGTCGCCCAGGGCATCCTCACCCCATATATTTACGTAGATCTGTTCCTTGGAAAGCACCCGATTGGGATTGGCAGCCAGAAATAGCAGCAGGTCGAATTCCTTGGCAGACAGCGCTATTTCCTCTTCGTTAAGGAAGACACGGCGTGAGCTCCGGTTGATCAGCAAGCCCTTGATTTCGATCTCGTCGTGGTTTTCCGGCCGGATGCCTGACAATCTTTCAAAGCGGGCAATATGAGCCTTTACCCTGGCCACCAGTTCCAGAGGGCTGAAGGGTTTGGTCATGTAATCATCAGCTCCCAGGCCCAGACCTCTGATTTTATCCATGTCTTCGGTTTTGGCCGATATCATTATAATTGGTACCGCACTGTTCTTGCGCAGCCTGCGGCAGATCTCGAAACCATCCAGTCCGGGCAGCATGAGATCAAGAATAACCAGATCGAAATCTTCCTCCGCGCTGTGCTGCAGACCCTTGTTGCCATCGCTCTCTATGCTTACCGAAAACCCTTCTATCTGCAGATAGTCGCGCTCCAATTCAGCGATGGAAAGCTCGTCCTCAATAATCAAGATCCTTTTCATGATCATTTTTCCTCCCTTGCTTGATCTGACGTCCCGCTGTCAGCAACTGCCTTGGGCAGCGTGAAGAATAGGCTGGTTCCGACCCCCAGTTCACTTTCCGCCCAAATCCTGCCGCCATGGGCCTCAATAATCTGCCGGGCAATGGACAACCCCAGACCGCTGCCGCCGCTCTGGCGATTGCGGGAAGGATCGACCCGATACAAGCGGTCAAATATATAGGGCAGGCTTTCTGCTGGAATTCCCTGACCATTATCCTTGATTTCGATTATGGCTTCGAAATTATTTTCAAGCAGTACGATCTCCAGCCAAGGCAACGGTTTGTTCCGATCACAATGCTGTACGGCATTGAGAATGATGTTATTGATGACTCTCTGGAGCCGCTGTCGGTCGGCGATAACCGGTGTATGGCTGGGATAGCTGGCGGCGTAGCTTAACTGGATCCCCTGGTTCTCCAGTTCAAAACCCTTTTCTTCGGCACAGTCATGCAGATAGGCTTCGATGTCCACCGCTTCGAACTCGAACTCTAACTGTTTAAGATCAAGCTTGGAAAATAGAAATAGCTCCTCGATAAGACGCTCCATCTCCAACGAATTATTATAGATGATCTGCTGGTACTTCTCCGCCTTTTCCGGGGTATTGGCCACTCCCTCCATCATCCCCTGTACATGTCCGCGGATGGAGGTTATCGGGGTTTTTAGATCATGTGATATATTGGCTATCAACTCTTTGCGATTATTCTCGTAGCGCTGACTGATGATCCGGGCATCTTTAAGCTGTAACCGCATTTTTTCAAAAGATTCGCATAGTTCCCCTATCTCGTCATCGGATTTATAGTCGATAGCACCATCCAGATTGCCCCGTGCAATATCAGTGGCAGCTACACTGAGCATCTGCAAAGGGGTTGTTATGTACCGCGCGGTACGGTAGCTGATCCAGATATTGATCAACATGGCGATCAGCAAGGCTATAGCCAATACTATTTCCTCTTCCGGACCCTTCGGTTTGTCACGGGTTACAAAAAATACCTGGCCGCTGCTACCATCACTGAATTGAAAACTATGGTATTTAAACAGTTGATAGCCATGGTGATCAGGCGACATGTTATTGTCATTAAGTATGCTGGCAGCCTGCAATCCCATTATGTCGATATGTTCTGGCACATAGATAAAACTGCCGTCCTTTTCCACCAGGACAGTCAAATGCCTCTTATCGGTCTTTCCATTTAGCTGGCGCAGATAATTCTCCTCAGCCAAACGATCAGGATTATTAAGGATAATGTCGTCCAGCTCCGCTATCAGTTGACGGTTCTGGCTCAATATAGTCTCCAGGCCTGGTTCTTCAGGAACGGCATATTGTATATTCACAAAATGACGCCAGAACAGACCCGCCGCTCCAAAAAGCAACAACGGAATCAAAATTATAGAGATGTGAGAAATGGCCAGTTTATATTTTAGCGAACGGCGGTTGAACAAAATTTTCATAATACCTCTCCTTTGCCACCTCATCATAATGATAGCAATGATTATTAAACCTGGCCTTAATAAATTATTAAATATTCCTTAAGGTTGAGTAACGCTTGATTGTTTGTCTTTGTTATTAAGGAAATCTTTTACTTTTGTTAATAAAAACTTAATGACTTCTTAGTTGGGATTTTCTTTTTACCTCCTATACTGAAGCCAGGACATTTGATCCGTACAAAAATACGAAGGGGGATTTACCATGGCATTACTCTCCAGGCTGGCATCCGCTGTAATCTTTAGCGTTCAGATGCTGGGGCTCTTGATCTTAGGACTCATCTTCATTATTGCTCCTCAGTTGGCTATGCGCCTTGGTGTAGGAATATTCAGGTTTAAAACCGCATTGGAAGGATGATCTGACCGTTTTTCAAGCAAAGCAATATATTTTAAAAGGAGTGGACAACGTGAAAAATAGGGGAAAGATAAACATCGTACTCGACTTCATAATGCTTCTGGTGATACTGGGGCTGTTCTTTGTCAAAGGAGAAATCCATGAAACCCTGGCTTATACCCTGGGCGGTATGCTGATTCTACATATCGTCCTGCACTGGCAGATGATCAAGGTCTTGTACCGCCAGCTCCTGCCGGAACCCAGTCAGCGGGTGGCAGGCGGCGTAATCATGGCAGCTTTGATTGTAGGCGTCCTGACCATGCCCATATACCTGCCCGCTACCGGCGAACGAAACCATGGAGAATATGGTCCCCCGCCCGGCCACTATGAGAGCTTTGACCAGGACTGATGTTGCGGGAAAATATCAAGGCACTGGGAAACGAGGCAATAAAACCGTACCCAGTGCCTCAAAATTTACTCCAGAAAACGCAAATAAACCGAGGAATCTCGGTTTACTTGGTAGTTGCTTTTAAACTAGACCGTATTATTGAGCGGGTTTACTGGCCCGAAGTACGGCTTTGCGGGAGAGGTTTACCCTGCCCTGACGATCGATCTCGGTTACCTTGACCTGGATCTTGTCACCGACATTAACCACGTCAGTTACCTTGTCAACGCGTTCTTCGGCCAACTGGGAGATATGAACCATACCTTCCTTGCCGGAGGAACCCAGCACGCCGGGGATTATCTCCACAAATGCGCCGAAGTCCATGATACGTTTTACGGTTCCGTCATAAACTCTGCCCACCTCGACCTCAGCGATTATCGACTCAACCAGGGCCTTGGCCTTCAGAGCTGCTCCCTGATCAGCGGCCATAATAAACAGGCTGCCATCGTCCTCGATGTCGATCTTGGCGCCGGTCTCATCCACGATCTTGTGAATGACCTTACCGCCGGGGCCGATGACCTCACGGATCTTGTCGGGATGGATCTGCATCCGAATCAGGCGCGGAGCAAAGGGTGACATCTCAGTGTTAGGTTTATCAATGGCTTCATTCATTTTACCCATGATAAACATGCGGCCTTCACGGGCTTGCTTGAGCGCGGCGGTAACGATCTCCCGGGTAACACCGGTGATCTTGATGTCCATCTGCAGAGCTGTAACACCTTTTTCCGTACCAGCCAGTTTGAAGTCCATATCGCCCAGGGCATCTTCGATACCCTGAATATCGCTCAGGATGGCGAATTTATCCTCCCCAGTAACCAGACCCATGGCTATACCTGCTACCGGGGCCTTGATGGGAACACCGGCATGCATTAGTGACATGGAACTGCCGCATACGCTGCCCATGGAACTAGAACCATTGGATTCCAACACCTCGGACACCACGCGGATGGTGTAGGGAAATTCGTCTTGGGAAGGCAGTACGGCCAGGAGTGCTCGTTCAGCCAGGGCGCCATGTCCGATCTCTCTGCGGCCCGGTCCCCGCATCGGTTTGATCTCACCGGTGCTGTAGGGCGGGAAATTGTACTGGTGAATATAGCGTTTGTGATCGGCTCTGCCTAGTCCATCCAGGAACTGCTCTTCGCTGGCTGCACCCAGGGTGGTAACAGACAATACCTGGGTCTGACCACGAGTAAAAAGTCCGGTTCCATGAGGGCGGGGCAGATATCCTACTTCACAGCTGATTGACCGAATCTCTGTCAGTTGGCGGCCGTCAACGCGGTCCCCATCGTCCAGAATCATGCGGCGTACGGTCTCTTTCATCATCTTACCGACCAGCCCATCAATAGCCTTGGCCTCATCCGGGTAGATCTCAGCGAAATAGGCCATGATATCATCTTTGGCCTGGTCCATCTGGGTCTCACGGGATTTCTTGTCGGGGTTGCGTACTGCTTGTTCCAGGATTGGCAGTGAATACTCCCGAATCGCCTGCTCCATGGCTTCATCCATGACCTTGGCCACGACCTCCACCTTGGGCTTGCCCAGTTCAGCGATTATAGGTTCCTGGAAGGCTACCAGTTTCTTGATCTCTTCATGAGCGAAGAAGACGGCCTCCAGCATCATTTCTTCCGGTACCTCGTTGGCATGACCTTCAACCATCATGATGGCTTCCTTGGTCCCGGCTACCACCATGTGCAGATCGCTCTTTTCTTCCTCTTCGATGGTGGGGTTGATAATTAGTTTACCATCTACCAGTCCAACGATGACGGCGGCAATGGGTCCGGCAAAGGGGATGTCCGAGACGCCCAGAGCCAGAGAGGCGCCGATACAAGCGGTAACATCGGGGGGATTATTCTTGTCCACCGACATTATGGTTGCTACTACGTGGATGTCATTGCGGAAGCCCTTGGGGAACAATGGCCTAATCGGACGATCAATCTGTCTGGCGGAAAGAGTTGCCAGTTCAGTGGCCCGGCCTTCGCGCTTGATAAAGCCGCCCGGGATCCTGCCGATGGCATATTGCTTTTCCTCGTAGTCTACGGTTAGGGGGAAGAAATCGATCCCCTCGCGCGCGCCCTTCGATGCTGTTGCAGTCACCAGCACTACAGTATCACCGTATCTTACCACGGCTGCGCCGTTGGCCTGCTTGGCTGCCTGCCCGATTTCCACAACCAGTGGACGTCCGGCAATTTCGGTTTGGTATTTGTGCAGTATTCCAACCTCCTCCTTTCATTTGTTGTTATTTGCAGCCCCGGGCGGGGACCATCCCCACCCGGGAAACCGTTATCAGTATAATGCTTGTACACTTGAATAAAAGGAAAGAGCGGCTTTTCCGCTCTTTACCTGCGCAGACCCAATCGGGTCACTATACTACGGTAGCGATCAAAATCGCTCTTTTTCAGATAATCAAGCAACGATCTCCTAGCTCCAACCATTTTCAGCAGACCTCTGCGGGAATGATGGTCCTTTTTGTTGATCTTCAAATGCTCGTTGAGATAGTTGATTCTTTCTGTAAGTATGGCTATTTGTACTTCAGGAGAACCAGTGTCGTTTTCATGAATCTGAAAAGACTTGATAAGCTCCTGTTTTCTTTCAGGACTCAATGCCAAGTATTTCACCTCCTTACTTACATAATCGCCATGAACCAAGAATAGCGCCGGTGAAAGTCGCCAACCCTAGCCCAAGGTTAAGCCGATACAATTAGAATCGGCCATGTTGCCGGCTATTATAGGGGTATCATTATGCCGCTCTTTCCTTATAGCTTCCAGTCAGCAGACTCAGAATACCCATATTCTAAGTCTTGCCTGCCGTACCAGGCTTATACCCCTAGCACGTAAATAGCCAAAGTAAATTGTAGCATAAGGCCGGAAAAATGTAAACTTTCCAGCTAATCTTCTTGGGTCACACTCTGACGGTCGCGGGCGATCTGGGCCATCAGTTCTTCAACCCCGGCAAACTTTTTCTCATCTCTAATCTTGCGTCGGAAGAAAAGCCGCACCTGTTTGCCATAAACATTGTCATTGAAATCTATCAAATGTGCTTCCACGCAGATCGGATAATCAGCATGAAAAGTGGGCTTATTGCCAATATTGACCGCTGCCTTGTAGACCTTGCCGTCTACTTCTGCCCTTGCTGCATATACGCCGCGGTTGGGTATGCTGAGGTCGGCAGGAACTGCCAGATTGGCGGTGGGAAAGCCGATGGTCGACCCTCGCTTTTCACCCTGCACTACCAGTCCTTCTATCATGGGATAATAGCCGAGCAGTTTGCCGGCGACCTCAATCTCACCTTTTTCCAGGTAACTGCGGATCAGACTGCTGGATACCACTTCTCCATCCAATTCGACAGGCGGAATCACCCTTACTCCGAATCCATATTCATGGCCCAATTGTTCCAGGATCTCAGGAGTCCCGGCCCCCTTGTGGCCAAAGGTATAGTTAAACCCTACATAAACCTGGCACACTCCCAGTTTATTAACCAGTATGTTCTCCACAAACTCGCGCGGCGATGTACGGGCTATGTCCAGGGTAAAGGAATTATAGATCAGAATGTCCAGACCAGATTCGCAGAGCAGTTCGGCCTTTCTCTCCGCTGTCACCAGTAGATTGGGGGCCCGTTCGGGAGCGAGCACCCGGGAAGGATGCGGTTCAAATATAAAAGCTGCCGCCCGTCCGCCTTCACTGCGAGCCTGGGCTACCAGTTCACGGATGAGCTGCTGGTGTCCTAGATGGACCCCGTCAAAATTCCCCAGGGCCAAATATAACTGACGCCCGTCAGATATGTAATTATCTACTTCTCTTATTACCTGCATTACCATGACTCCTTGTCTATGTATTGAACCCCGTCATGCTCCCGGCCAGCACTCGTACCGGTTTTAATAAAGGTTCCACTTTATCAGGGCTTATGTAACCTATCCCCAACAGAACATGTTGAGGAGAATATATACAAACCGGCCCATCGGCCAGGATTCCCGTCCAGGGTATCGCTCCACCATGCAGCAAGACTTTTATTTCAGCTAGGCTGCTCAGATAAACCGAAGCCAGATGGGACAGCGGATAATCCAGAGGCAGCAGATCCTGAGCCCGGATGCCGTTTCCCATTATATCATCCAGAGAACTGGCCGTATCCAATGAAAATGCTCCGGAATGGGTACGCAACAATTCTGACATATACGCGCCAGTCCCCAAGCGGGCTCCGATATCATGGCACAAGGTCCGCACATAGGTTCCCTTGGCACATACTACCCTGATCCTGGCCTGCTGGGCCTCTTCAGCCCGAGTCAGCTCCAATAGTTCCAGAGCCAGGATCTCCACCTGTCGTGGAGTCCTTTCCACCTCCAAACCTTGTCGAGCCAACTCATAGAGCCGCTGCCCCTGATGATGGACGGCAGAATACATAGGGGGTATTTGCTCTATGGTACCTGTAAAAGCAGGCAGGACTTGCAGCAGTTCCTCTTGTGAGACCAGGTGATTATCGAGAGGGCTTATGATCCCCCAGGCATCCTGGGTGTCGGATATGCTCCCCAGGACCATGGAGGCCAAATAGGATTTGGTCTCTTCCCCCAGGAAGCTGAGCAGCCTTGTGGCATCACCGACAGCCAGGGGCAAAACCCCGCTGGCCATGGGATCCAGGGTCCCAAGATGTCCGATCTTGGTTTTACGTGGAAAGAGCTTGCGTATTTTTCGGATAACATCAAAAGATGTCATTCCCGCTGGTTTATTTATATTAATAAAACCATGCAATCAGGCCATCACGTCCTTAACTGCTTTTAGCACCCGTTCGATCACTTCAGACAGACTGCCGTCCTGACGAGCACCGGCCGCCTGCAGATGTCCTCCGCCGCCAAACTGACTGGCCAGACTCGCCACGTCAACTTTGCCTTTTGAGCGAAATCCCACCTTGACGGTTCCCGGTTTGATCTCCCGGAATAACATACCCACTTCCACCCCGTCAATCATACGGGTATAGTTGATCAGTGTCTCCGGGAATAGCTCCAGAGCTCCAATCTCTACCATCTCGTCATACGGAAGGCTGATCCAGGCCATAGTGCCATCCGGACTGATCACCAGGTTGTCCAAAGCCCGGGCTATCAAGACCACTTCGGCTTTGGGCTTGGATTCAAAGAGACAGATGCGCGAAAGATCGATATCCACCCCGGCATCCATCAAGTCAGCCGCTATCCGGAGACTCCTGGCAGTAGTGTTGCCATTGAGAAAATTGCCGGTATCCATTACAATACCGGCAAACAGCGCCTGGGCAATTCCGGGTGTAATCGTCACCTGCAAGGCCAGCAGCAATAAATATATGATCTCGGCGGTAGCGGCTGCCTCCACATCTACATAATTATAGTTGCCAAACTGAGGGTTTCCCCGATGATGATCCAGGTTGAATATAACCCCATGATCTGCCATAAGTGACAGAAAAGCCTCCCCCACCCGCTGCTCATCACCACAGTCCACAAAGACCACAGAAATTCCCTGGGCAATAGGCCCTTCCGGGATCCGGATCTGCTCTGAACAGTGCAGGTAATGGTATTGATCCGGTACCTTATCGGGCAGATAGGCCTCAACCGTCTTTCCTAACTGCTGAAGACCCAGAAAGAGCCCCAGCACAGAACCAACACAATCCCCGTCAGGCACTGCGTGTCCTACGATCACCAGGTGCTCTTCCTTCTTCATCGCTTCCGCGATCAGCTGCAAATCCTTCATGGTTATTCCTTCTCAGCCTGATCCTTCTCCGGGCTTTCCTCGGTACCACCCAGCTCATCCAGCAGGCCTGACATCATGATCCCATGTTCGATCGACATATCCAGGCGGAATTCCAGTTCAGGGGCATGTTTGACCTGCAGAGCCCGTGCCAACTCGGTGCGGATATATCCCTTGGCCTGCTGCAGGCCCTTCATGGTATCCGCCTGTTTGGCCTCGTCACCCAAAACGCTTATATGCACCCGGGCATGACTTAGGTCTCCGCTCACATCCACCCGCGGAATGGAAACCGTTCCGAGGTCTATGCGCGGGTCTTTGATCTCCTCGCGGATAATTCTTGACAGAACACGCTGGACCTCTACTGACATTCTCTCTTGTCTGCGTTTGCTCATATTATCACCCCCATAGTAGGGAATTGGATTTATAGTTCTCTCGGTACCTCTTCCATGGTATAGGCCTCAATGATATCGCCTTCCTTGAGATCATTGAAGTCTTTGACGCCGATACCGCATTCATAGTTCTCCAGTACTTCCTTGACATCATCCTTGAAACGCTTGAGCGAGGCAAGTTTGCCTTCGTACATAATGACCCCGTCGCGCAATACTCGAACATTGGCATTGCGGGATATCTTGCCGTCGACTACGTATGAACCGGCTACCAAGCCGATATTGGGAACCTTGAACAGCACCCTGGCCTCGGCCCGGCCCATATATTTCTCCTTGTAGACCGCGTCCAGGAGTCCCACCATGGCTTTTTTGACGTCATCGATCGCTTCATAGATGACCCGGTACAAGCGAATATCGATACCAACTTCCTCGGCGTACTTTTTAGCCTTGATATCCGGCCGCACGTTGAAACCGATGATTATTCCCTGCGATGCAGAGGCCAGCATAACATCGGTCTCAGTTATCGCACCTACCGCCGAATGGATGACATTCACTTTAACTTCAGTGGTAGCCAGTCTAACCAGTGATTGGGACAGGGCTTCCACCGAGCCCTGGACATCGCCCTTGATAATAAGGTTTAGTTCCTTGACTTCGGCATCCTGCATTTGTTTAAAGAAATCATCCAGTGAGATGCGGCTGCTCTGCTTCTGTTCCTCCAGCTTCTTCTCGCTGATGCGCAGGCTGACTATCTCCTTGGCTATCTTTTCGTCACATACCCGTACCCGTCCGCCGGCTTCAGGCACCTCCGACCATCCGGTTATCTCTACCGGCATGGAAGGATAGGCTTCATCCACTCTCTGACCATGAGCATCGGTCATGGCGCGCACACGGCAGACCTGGCTGCCGCAGAGGATGGTGTCCCCGATCTTTAGTGTTCCCTTTTGTACCAAAATAGTAGCCACCGGTCCCTTGCCTTTATCCAGTTCTCCTTCGATGACTACACCTTCAGCGGAACGGTCCGGGTTGGCCTTGATTTCATGCACCTCGGCTACCAGCAATATCATTTCCAGCAGGTTCTCTATGCCTATACCCATCTTGGCGGAAACCGGAGCAAAGATTACATCGCCGCCCCATTCTTCCGACACGATGCCATGTTCACCCAATTGCTGGGTTACCCGATCCGGGTTGGCATTGGGCTTGTCGATCTTGTTGACCGCAACTAGAAATGGCACATTTGCCGCCCTTATATGGTTTATGGCTTCAATGGTCTGAGGCATGACCCCATCATCTGCTGCCACCACCAAGACTACTATGTCAGTCAGATTTGCCCCGCGGGCGCGCATGGCCGTAAATGCCTCGTGACCCGGGGTATCAATAAAGGTGATGCGGTTATTATTGACCTTGACCTGATATGCACCGATATGTTGGGTGATGCCGCCAGCCTCGCCGGAGACTACATCAGCCTGGCGGATCCGGTCCAGGAGCGAGGTCTTGCCATGGTCGACATGTCCCATTACGGTAACTACCGGAGGACGCGGTTTGAGGCTGGCCTCGTCGTCAACGATCTCTTCCAGCATCCTGACTTCCTCAGGTATCTCTCGCTCCACCTGTACCTCATACAAACTGGCGAGTATCTCTATGGTCTCATAGTCGATGACCTGATTGATCGAGGCCATCACACCCAATTCCATCAGCTTCTTGACGACATCAGCCGCACTGCGGTGGAGTTTCTCAGCGATTTCTCTCACCATAAGGCTGTCGCCAACTACGATCTTATCGGGTAACGGCATTACTGTATCTTCTTTTTTGCGCTTATGCTTCTGCTTCTTGGGAGGCCTGCTATAGTCACGAACGGGTGCCGGGGGTTGCAAACCCTTCTTCGGAGCCTTGGACTTATCCAAATGAGCTGGCTTTTTATCCTCACCCAGATTACGAGCAGGAGCGCCCGCTGGTCTATTGCCCTTGACCGGTTCACCCGGCAGTCCAGGTTTCTTTTCGATTGGTCTGGCCCCTACCGGACGCTGTTCGCCGGGACGGGGAGCGGGTCTCTGCCCCTGACCTTGTTGTCCGTATCCGCCCGGGGGTCTCTGCCCCTGACCTTGTTGTCCGTATCCGCCCGGGGGTCTCTGTCCCTGGCCTTGTTGTCCATATCCGCCCTGGGGTCTCTGTCCCTGGCCTTGTTGTCCGTATCCGCCCTGGGGTCTCTGTCCCTGGCCTTGTTGTCCGTATCCGCCCGGGGGTCTCTGCCCCTGACCTTGTTGTCCATATCCACCCGGGGGTCTCTGCCCCTGGCCTTGTTGTCCATATCCACCCGGGGGTCTCTGCCCCTGGCCTTGTTGTCCGTATCCACCCGGGGGTCTCTGCCCCTGACCTTGTTGTCCGTATCCACCCGGGGGTCTCTGCCCCTGGCCTTGTTGTCCATACCCGCCCTGGGGTCTCTGCCCCTGGCCTTGTTGTCCATATCCGCCCTGGGGTCTCTGTCCCTGGCCTTGTTGTCCAGACTGGCCCGGGGGTCTCTGCCCCTGGCCTTGTTGTCCATATCCGCCCTGGGGTCTCTGTCCCTGGCCTTGTTGTCCATATCCGCCCGGGGGTCTCTGTCCCTGGCCTTGTTGTCCATATCCGCCCGGGGGTCTCTGCCCCTGGCCTTGTTGTCCATATCCGCCCTGGGGTCTCTGCCCCTGGCCTTGTTGTCCAGACTGGCCCGGGGGTCTCTGTCCCTGGCCTTGTTGTCCAGACTGGCCCTGAGGTCTCTGCCCTTGCCCTTGGGGGCCGCTTTGCCCCTGCTGGGGTGGCCGACTCTGCGGTCCGGGTGACTGACCTCGGGACTGATCGATCTCGGTCTTATCCTTGACCGGAGCATCGTTAATATCCTTACTTACGCGGGTAGCTGGTTTTTCTGCTGCCGAACTGGGAGTCTCGCTGACTGATTTTGGGGGAGCAGGGGGCTGTTCGGACCGGACCGCCGGCTTGGCACTACCTTCACTGCTGGGCTTTTCTGCCGCACCGCTTTTGCTTATGGTACTGGTTTTGCCAGCAGCTGATTCAGCTTTACCTTTGACCGGCTTCTTGTCACCTATTTGCTTCCTGACCGAAACCGCCTGTGAATCCTCGATAGTGCTCAGCTGGTTCTTGACATCCAAGCCTATCTTCTGCAATACTTCGATAACTTCCTTACTGGGAACACCCAGTTCTTTTGCTAATTCATGCACTCTTATTTTGGCCATTCAACCACCCCCGTACTGTTTTCGTCTCCCATCGACCTAACTAAATCTATTATCGAACGAGCTATCCCTTCGTCATTTATGGTAACTGCCACCCGATAGGCCTTGCCTACTGAATTGCCCAGGCTGTATTTGTCTCCCAGGATAAGCCAGGGCACCTTTTGCTTCTTGCAGTTAGCAATTAAGGATTCTCGTGTTTTTTCCGACATATCTCCACTCAGAACCAGCAGATGCGCCCTCCGCCTGATCAGACTGGTCTTCGCCGCCATGGTTCCGGCGGAAGCCTTGCCTGACTTCTGAGCCAAACCGATTAAATTGTGAATCTTGTTCATTCTATCACACACCTTGTTTCCCGGTTAAATCTTCAGCGTTCGCCCGGATCATCAGCCATTATTGATACAGCATCGGGCAACTTTGCTCGAAGTATCTCAATGATATCGGTTGGTATATCATGTTCCAGCGCCTTCTGCAATCGTTTGCCTTTTATTGCCGCATTGAGACAGTCAAGCCGCGGACATATATAGGCTCCCCGACCAGCTTTCTTGCCGGTAGGATCAAAATCAATCTGTCCCTCCGGGGTCCTGACCACCCGTAAAAGTTCACGCTTGCCTTTCATCTCCCGGCAGCCTACACACATGCGCTGCGGTATTTTACGGAGCTTCGTCATCTAGATCAGTCTCCTCGAAAAACTGGCTCTCGCTCTTGATATCAACCTTCCAACTGGTCAGCTTGGCAGCAAGTCTGGCATTCTGCCCCTCTTTACCGATAGCCAGTGACAACTGGTAATCAGGCACCACTACTGTAGCAACCTTGTTCGACTCATCGATATAGACTGCCAAGACCTTGGAGGGACTCAAGGCATTGGCGATGAAGCGCTCATATTCACGGTCGTATTTGATTATATCTATCTTCTCGCCGCCAAGTTCGGATACGATATTCTGCACCCGGAGTCCGCGGGGGCCCACACATGCCCCTACCGAATCCACATTATCTTCGATGGAATTCACGGAAATCTTGGAACGGTAACCCGCCTCGCGGGCGATGGACTTGATCTCCACCACGCCATCATATATTTCCGGCACCTCCAGTTCAAATAAGCGCCGCAGAAAATGGGGATGGGACCGGGAAAGATAGATATTCGGTCCCTTGGTGCTGTTCTTGACTTCATATATGTAGGCCTTGATCCTCTGTCCTACCGTATATCTCTCGCCGGGGATCTGATCGCCGGGGAGCATTATTCCTTCTACCCGTCCCAGGGACACATAAACTGTCTTGGCTTCCACCCTTTGTACGGTACCAGTAACTATCTCACCCTCGCGCTGCAAAAATTCCTCGTAAATCAGAGAACGCTCTGCCTCTCTGAGCTTCTGCATGACCACCTGTTTGGCGGTTTGAGCAGCAATTCGGCCAAAGGCGTTAGGGGTGGCTTCCACGTAGACCATATCTTCCAGCTTGCATTCGGGATACAGGTCCCGGGCCTCTTCCTCGCAGATCTCCTGCCGGGTATCCTCTACCTGTTCCACAACCCTCTTCTGTGAAAAGACCTTGACCTCACCGGTAATATCATTGAATTCCACACTCACATTCTGGGTAGTACCGAAATTCTTTCGGTATGCGGTATTGAGAGCGGTCTTTATCGCATCGATCAGGGCTGCCTGGGGTATGCCGCGTTCCTTTTCTATTTCATTTAAAGCCTTTATTAGTTCACTGGACATCTTGTTTCCCCCTTACAAATCTGGATGCAAACGAACTACGGAAACCATCTCCCGCGGCAAGGTCTTTATCTCTGCTTCAGTCCCCACCTCTATATATTGATCAGTGGTTTCATTCAGTATCCCCACTATTTTGTCCGGCCCTTCGTATTGCTTCACCATCTTGACTGAAACCTTTTCGCCGGCAAAACGCACAAAATCGCGGTCTTTTCTCAGCACCCGGTCGATCCCCGGCGAAGAAACCTCAAAATGATCATAATACAGGTCTTCCTCATCCACCAGAGGTTTGACCAGACGGCTGGCCCGCGTACACAATTCCAGGTCAACGCCATCTTCGCGGTCGATAAAGACCCTGAAAAACTGCTCTTCGTTTTCCTTGCGGTATTGCAGTTCCACCAAATCTATTCCCGCTCGGCTTAATGATTCTTCAATGACCGGCTCGATCGTGCGCCAGGCCGCTTTGGTCATAGTGCTGTACTCCATTCCCATTTCGCCTACAGGCTAAATTACAATAGAAAAAGTGGGCACGCACCCACTTGTAGTTTGACGTATTGGTAAGCTTATTAGCAGTATAACACAGTCCGGATATATTATTCAAGCCAAGCGTTATTAATTCTTTATGAAAGGTGCCTATTTTCTGCGTTTCCCGTTCTAGACAAAAAGGCTCAATTGAGTACTTTCGGGCAATCCTTCCAAACAGCCGTGTTTGCGGAGCACCTCCAGCGCGGTTTTATTGATGTGGGCGCGCTGCTGGAAATCCTCCACCGACATATATTCCGAACCATCCCGGGCGTCGGCTATCGCATGAGCAGCGGCTCCCCCCAGGTTGGGAAGAGCGGAAAAGGGAAGTATCAGACCATCGGGCTCGACCAGGAACTTCCTGGCATCAGAGCGATAGAGGTCCACCGGATGGAAAACGAAACCGCGGGCGTACATCTCCAGAGCCAATTCCAGAATTGGCAGCATCTTCTTATCCTTCTGGGATGCCTGCATGCCCTGGCGATTGATCTCGCGAATGCGTTCCCGCACCTGTTCCTGGCCTTGCAGTATGTTATCCGGATCGAAGTCTTCCGCCCTTATGCTGAAAAAGCTGGCATAGAATTCACGGGGATAGTAGACCTTGAACCAGGCAATGCGAAAGGCCATCATCACATAAGCCACCGCGTGAGCCTTGGGAAACATATATTCAATCTTGAGACAAGAATCAATGTACCATTCCGGCACCCCCTTGTCACGCATGGACCCAATTTGCTGAGGAGTTAGTTTGGAACCCTTGCCTTTGCGGACCAGTTCCATAATATCAAAGGATTGCTTCTCCTCCACCCCCTGGTAGATCAGGTAGGTCATGATATCGTCACGGGTGCAGATCACCTCGTTGAGAGTGGCTACTCCCTTCTCGATCAGGGATTGGGCATTGTTCAGCCAGACGTTGGTGCCGTGGGAAAGCCCGCTTATGCGCACCAATTCGGAAAATGTAGTGGGCCGGGTAGCCTCCAGCATCTGCCGCACGAAACGGGTGCCGAATTCGGGTATGCCGTAAGTCCCGATGCTGGTGCCGATCTCCTTCTCATCCACCCCCAGGGATTCCAGACCTGAGAAGATGGCCATGGCCTTTTCTTCGTTAAGTCGTATGGTGGAAACCTTGATCCCGGTCAGATCTTCCAGTTCCCGAATGACAGTGGGATCATCATGACCTAGTATATCGAGCTTTACCAGCTGTTCGTCAACAGCATGGTAATCGAAGTGCGAGGTGATTATGCCCGACTCCTGCTTGTTGGCGGGATGCTGGAGCGGGGTGAATTCCCTGATATCTCGATCCTTGGGGACAACGATCAGCCCGCCCGGGTGCTGGCCGGTGCTGCGGCGAACTCCGGTAATAGCAGTCGCCAGGCGCTTGATCTCGACCTGTCGCATATTCACCTGCCGGGCTTCCGCATATTTCTTGACAAAGCCAAAGGCAGTCCGGTCGGCTATGGTGGTTATGGTACCGGCGCGGATAACATTGCTGCTGCCAAAGAGTTCTTCCACATATTGATGGGCCTTGCTCTGGTAATCACCGGAGAAGTTGAGGTCGATATCAGGGGTTTTATCACCTTTGAATCCGAGAAAGGTTTCGAAGGGTATCTCAAACCCCATGTTGTTCATCACCTGTCCGCAGCGGAGACAGTCCTTCAGTGCCAGGTCGGCCCCGCAGGCCACGCTGCCGTCGGTGATAAATTCACTATAGTGACAATCCGGACATAGATAGTGTGGAGTAAGTGGATTTACCTCGGTGATACTGGTCAGATAAGCGACCAGCGAGGAACCGACGGAACCGCGTGATCCGACCATATAACCATCACGATTAGACTTGTCCACCAGTTTATGGGCAATCAAGTAGAGAACACTGAAGCCGTTGGCAGTGATGGAGTGCAGTTCCCGTTTGATCCTTTCGTCAACGAGAGCCGGGATATCATCCCCATAAAGCTCACGGGCACGCTTCCAGGTAAGCGCGACGATCTCCTCTTCCGCTCCGTCTATGGCCGGCGGATAGAAACCGGTGGGGACTGGCCGGAGATCCTCGATCAAGTCACTGATAGCCTGCGGATGATCAATCACCACAGCCCGGGCATCTTCGGGTCCAAGATAAGCGCATTCAGCCAACATTTCTTCCGTGGTCTTATAATACAGGGGGGCTTGGGTCTCGGCATCCTCATAGCCCTGACCGGCCTGGATAATACGCCGGAAGACTTCGTGGTGCGGATCCAGGAAGTGGACATCCCCGGTGGCACAGACCGGTTTCCCCATTTTCTTACCCAGCTCGACTATCCTGCGGTTGGTGTCCTGGAGTTCTTCTTCGCTCTTCAGCCGACCCTCCCGAACCAGATACTCGTTGTTGGGCAGCGGCTGTATCTCCAGATAATCATAAAAGTTGGCGATGGCTTCGATATCTTCCGGACTCTTGCCTTCCAATAAGGCCCGAAAAAGCTCGCCGGCCTCGCAAGCCGACCCGATAATAAGGCCCTCCCGTTTGGCGGCCAGGTCGGACCGGGGTATTTTGGGGTATTTGTAAAAATGCTGTAGATATGAGCTGCTGACCAGATCATACATGTTTTTCAAACCATTGCGGTCCCGGGCCAGGAGGATGATATGCCAGGGTTTCTCGCGGGCATCGTTCTCCACCAGATAGGCTTCAACGCCGAATATTAGCTTGAAGTGGTAGTCCTCATCACCCTTTCTGGCATCAGCCAGGGCTTCATTGGCGGTTTTGAAGGCCTCCGGAAAGGCCTGGATGCAGCCGTGGTCGGTTATGGCCAGGGCCGGATGCCTCCATTCCACTGCTCGTTTCACCAGCTGTTTTATCTCGGTGAGTCCGTCCATGGCACTCATCTTGGTATGGGCATGCAGTTCGACGCGTTTTTGTGAAGCCGTATCCTGCCGAAGTGACCCGTCGGCAGCTGCAAAGCCCTGCATGAACAGGGCGATTTCCTTGCTGTTTTCATCATAGCGGACTTCTCCGCCGATCCGGTACCAGGAACCAATCTGCAATTTGTCGTCTTCAATATTGTCCAGGAAGCATTTAATATTGATACTGTCTCGGTAATCACTAAGATGATAAATAACGGCTAGTCGACCACCCTTCAGGAGAGCCACCTCTTTACCCCAGATCTCTCCTTCAACCACAATATTCCTCTGACCTTCCTGAAGCTCGGATACCGCAGTAATTTCGGCCTTTTCCAGTTTTAAGCCCCCATCCTTTCGGTTGTAGCCCTTTTTGCGGGCAGGTGACGGGGAAACCAGGTTTAACAGACTCAATTCCTGATTGCTTCTCATTTCCACGTTGCCGCAACTGTTGGCCGCAGGGATGGATTGGGTATAGAGAACCCTTACCAGGACTCGCAGTCCATATTCATGCAAAATCCAGCTGGACAGATTGGTGCATATCTCTCCCTGGATCAGGTAGTCGAAATGCTGCTCATTTTCCACCAGGAAATCGATGCGTTCGCTTTCGATTTCCCAGCTCAACACCTCCAGCATTTCAGTCTTATGAAACACCTGATCGATCAATTCGCTGCGGTGTTGTTCCAGCATCCAGTTAAGACCGTGGTTCCAGTCCAGCAAACCAGGCACGATCTGCACCTGCTCCAGAAAAGAAAAATGATCCTTCAGCTTATTTGAGGTTTGCTTAATAATAGCTGCAGGAATCGGGCAGAGGGTAGTCACATGAAGGAACCAGGCGGATGTCTTTTTGTTTACCTCGATATGTTTTATAACGCTTCCCTGCCACAATTCAGCCAGGGAATGATCTATATGTTCCTTTAAAAAGGCATTGAAATCCATGGTCATATATATTTCCTCCGGGGCAGTCCTTAGTTCAAACGATCAATGTTGCGCAGCCCTTTTATCGCCGACAGCTCATCCACCACTTGGTTAATCCCCATGCCGGGCGGCAGTTCCAGCAACAATTCCACCTCCAGCTCCTCGTTTTCCGTGCGAGTCAACTGAATGTTTTTGATCAGGACTCCCATTTCCCCAAGAATGGATCCAATGGTGCCGACCTGACCGGGGCGGTCTTCCACCAGCATGACTATTCCCTTGTACTCACGCAGCCCGGTCACCACCTGTTCAAACTTGACGAAGTAGATCAGGACGAAAAGGATCAGTAGTGTGGTAATTACCGCCGGGATGTACAATCCGGCTCCCACTGCCAGACCAATACAGGCCACTACCCATAACCCGGCGGCTGTCGTGAGACCTCTGACCGTAGCACCTTCACGCATGATGGTACCGGCGCCCAGGAAACCGATGCCGCTGACTACCTGGGCGGCGATACGCCCGGGATCCGCACTGACCGTATGGTGATAGAGCAAGTAGATGTCAATGGAAACGATCATGGCCAGCGTGGAACCGACGCATACCAATGTATAGGTACGCAGACCGGCCGGCCGATTAAGGCTCTCCCGCTCCAGTCCGATCAGCCCCCCCAGTATACAGGCCAGGGCCAGCTTAAATATCATCTCGTAATTGGTCACAACAAATACCACCAATCTGGGGAACGATTTTAGTTTCCCATCTGTGCAAATCTGTTTTCATCAATGTTCATCTGTGGTAAATTGCCCCGGTTTGTAATCGCGAATCTCTTGGACCAGGCGGTTTACCATCTGGTCATGGGGGATCTTGTCCACGATGTCACCATGTTTGATCAGTAAACCGAAACCCCTGCCGCCGGCGATGCCGATGTCGGCCTCCCGGGCTTCACCCGGTCCGTTGACCACGCATCCCATTACCGCAACCTTCATGGCCTTGTCCATAAAGCGCACCTGCCGGTCAATCTCCTCGGCGGTTTCGATAAGATCTATTTCACAGCGACCGCAACTGGGACAGCTGATCAGTTCGACCCCCCGCCTCCGCAGCCCCAGACTGCGTAATATCTCATAGGCAGCCCACACCTCTTCCACCGGATCGGCGGTAAGCGAGATGCGGACAGTATCCCCGATACCTTCCGCGAGCAGCAGGCCCACCCCCAGTGCCGATTTGATCAAGCCCCGATACATGGTCCCCGCCTCGGTAACTCCGACATGTAGAGGATAGTCCACCAGATCAGCCATCAACTGGTAAGCTTCCACCGTCAGCATGACTGAAGAGGCTTTGAGTGATATCTTGATCTGGTGAAAATCAAGGTCCTGCAGAACCCTGACATTCTCCATGGCACTCTCCACCATGGCCTGAGCACAAACTCCATTATATTTAGTCAGGATCTGCTTATCCAACGAACCGGCATTGACCCCGATCCGGACCGGAATGCATCGTTCCCGGCAGACCCTGATTAATTCCCGCACCTTGTTAAGGCTGCCGATGTTGCCGGGATTAATACGCAGACCATCGGCCCCGGCCTCGATACTCCTGATAGCCAGGCGGTGATCAAAATGGATATCCGCCACCAAGGGGATGCCAATACCTGCCCTTATACGGGCTATGGCGGCAGCGGCAGCCTCATCTAGTACAGCTACCCTCACTACCTCACATCCAGCGGTTTCCATCCTCCTGATTTGGGCTACCGTTGCCTCTACATCCCGGGTATCAGTGTTGGTCATGGATTGTACCACTACCGGGTTATCCCCGCCAATGGATACATTCCCAATTTTCACTACCCTGGTCGACCGCCGCATGCCATCACCCTCTGTATAGTTTAACGATATCGTTGAAGGTAACTATAATCATCAGGCCGATCAGGAAAACAAAGCCCAGCCAATGGATCATACCTTCCTTCTCCGGGTCCAGGGGCTTGCGTCTGATCCCTTCCACCGCCGCAAAAATTATCCTGCTCCCGTCCAATGCCGGTATCGGCAGCAGGTTCAATATACCCAGATTGATGGAGAGAAACGCTGAAAAAGCCAGCAATTCAGACCAACCGACCGAGGCCACCTCGCCCACCATCTTGGTAATGCCTACCGGCCCTGCCAGATCGCCCATGGAAGCACCGCCGCTGACCAGCAGCCCGATACCGGATAACAAGATTACAGTAAACTCCCAGGTCCTCTGGAACCCGTTCTTGACGGCTTCTGCGATACCCATCTTCTTATAGGTAATAACCGGTTTTATGCCGATATAGTTCTTATTCAGTGACTTATTGAATATGGGGGTCACCTTTAAATCCAGGGGTTTTCCGGCCCGATCTATCGAAACTTTTAAGGTGTTGCCCTTCGGGTTTTTCTCAATGGCAGCAGTCAGGTCCTCCCAGCTTCCCATTTTCGAACCGTTGATGGCCACCACCTTGTCACCGGATTTGAGTCCAGCCTGCTGGGCCGGTTTACCAGCGAGTACCTGCCCGATAACTGAAGTATGAGCACTCTCCTGCACACCCGTAACCGAATAGATATATACGAATATCAACATCGCCGCCACCAGATTCATGAATGGTCCGGCAAAGGCCACCCGCATCTTCTCAAGTGGGGTGCGGCGGTTGTAACCATTGGGATCATCGGCGTCTCCGGGCTCTTCCCCTGCCATCCGCACATATCCGCCCAGCGGGATCGCCCGGATAGAATACTCGGTACCATTCCTTTTGGTGCCGAGAAGACGCGGACCGAAACCCAGTGAGAACTCCCAGACCGGTATCCCAATGCGGCGGGCCACTATAAAATGCCCAAACTCGTGAACCAGGATTAGGACCGCAATGATCGCCAGGGTGATTAGAATGGTATACGTGGTATTCATAGACAACCTCCATAAAACTCTGAAAATAACTATCTATAGCTCAGCATGGCCCTGCTATATAACATTACGCTAATATTAGGGATCACAGTCAGCGGGATGATCAACTCAACCTTCGGAAATGATCCGGGCCGTCTCTTCCCGGGCCCAGGCGTCGGCCGCCAGGATAGTCTCCAGGCCTGGCTGGGGCAGCGCTTGGTGGCCGGCCATTACCCGGGATACCACTTCGGCTATCTCCAAAAATCCGAGTCCATGGTTCAGAAAGCTGTTGACCGCCACCTCGTTGGCCGCATTCATTACCGCCGGCATGGTCTTCCCGGTTCGCCCTGCCGCGTAGGCCAATCCCAAGGCCGGAAAACGGTCGAGATCAGGGGCCTCAAAATGGATCTGGCCTAGTTTTACAAAATCCAGGGGCTGGCCCGGGGTGGCCAGTCGAGCCGGGTAACTCAAAGCATATTGAATAGGTATCCTCATATCGGCTGAACCCATATGAGCCAAAAAGGACCCGTCAATCAATTCGACCATGGAATGGATAGCAGATTCTCTCTGTACCAGTACTTCAATCATGTCATAATCCACCGCAAATAGGTGATGGGCTTCAATTACCTCCAGACCCTTGTTCATCAGGGTCGCTGAATCAATAGTGATTTTGGGTCCCATTCTCCAGGTGGGATGGCGCAAGGCCATGTCCCGGGTCACCCCGACCAGTTGTTCCCGGCTGAATTCACGAAAAGGTCCGCCTGATGCTGTAAGCCAAATCCTCTTCAGGTAGCGTTCCTCCCCCGCCAGACATTGGAAAACGGCAGAGTGTTCACTGTCCACCGGCAGTAAGTCTACATTATGCTTTTTAACTTCATCCATCACAATATCTCCGGCCGCAACCAGAGTTTCCTTGTTGGCCAGCGCCACCCTTTTCCCCGCTTCAATCGCTGCCAGAGTCGGCTTGATGCCTATGGCTCCGCTCAAAGCGACCAGGGTAATATCCGCCCGGTCCAGAGCGGCTAATTCACAAAGACCCTCCATACCGCATACCAAGCGGGTCCCGGCCGGCAGCAGGGATTTGATTTCGCTATATAACTCAGTGCTGGCAACCGAAACCATTTCCGGTCTGTATTTTCGAGCCTGCTCGGCGATCAGTTGGGTCTCGTCCCGGGCGGCCAGACCCAGCAGCCGGTAGGATTCCGGATGGGCATCTATCACTTCCAGGGCCTGTTGTCCAATGGAACCGGTCGAGCCCAGGACTACAACTTCTTGTGGTCTTTCCATGATTAATCAGTCTTCCTCCATTCCAAACCAGAAAAGAGCCCCGCCTGGTAACATGCTATAATGATGACCAGAGTCACTGGGCCCAAGATCATGCCTGCCATTCCACCCAATTGCAGACCTATATACAAAGAAACCAGCGTAGCCAGGGGATGCAGACCAATATTATCGCCCACTATCTTTGGCTCTAATATCTGTCTGACTACCGAGGTGGTAACATAGAGTATCAACAAGCCTATCCCCAGTTTGCTGTTGCCGGACGCAAATTCCCATATTATCCAGGGCACCATGATAGCCCCGGGTCCCAATACCGGAAGTATATCACATAATCCTACCACAATGCCCAGGGTCAGCACATATTCCACCCTGAGTATCGCCAGACCTACCATAGTGACGATCATGGTCACCGATATCAGCATGCTGTAGGCCCGGATAAAGCCGACCAGGACCTGAAAAAGGTGTTGGATTACCGTAATGGTCTTGGACTGGGCGGAATCCGGTATGAAGCGAAACATGAACTTCTGAATCAGGGCCCGGTCTTTGATAATGAGGAAGGTGGCTACGGCTACAATCGCCATGAATACGAATATACCCGGCAGCATGGTCAGGATATTGACCAGTAGGTCCAGGCTACTATTGACCAGACCTCTCAATACATCAAGGATCTTGCCCAGATTCTCCTGTATGGATTTTTCCACCCCAGCCGGCAGGTTTAGGTTGAGGTAAAAAATCTTGAAGTTGCTTATGTTTGCAGTCAGAGTAGCCACGATCTTATCCGAGTAATTGGCCACTTGCGGGTAAAATCGGGTTAATTCCTTGACTATTACTGATATCACCAGAAATATCAGGTAGAATACCGTGCCTACCACCGCGATGAGACTGACCGCTGCTGCCCAACCGCGCTGAAGACGAGTCTTGGTTTCTACGAAGCATACCAGGGGTTCCATGAGCAACGCCAGGATAAGAGACATGATAAAGGGCATAAACAAAATGGGAAGCCAGGCCAGCCCCTTGCCCAACAGTGGGAATACGTAGGTAAAGAGCAAATAGATCGTAATCAGCGATAATACCAGAACCCCCAGCTTGGTTAAACGTTTCACCCATTTCTGCAATTCAGGATCCATAGCCAAACCCCCAGTCTGTTATTTTTAGCCCCAGTAAGTAAAGAAGTAATATACCCAGGGTATCACGAACATGAAGCTGTCAAAACGGTCCAGCACGCCTCCGTGGCCGGGGATCAGTTTGCCGGAATCTTTTACCCCAAAGCATCGCTTCAAGCCGGATTCGAAGAGATCACCAAACTGGGCCAATAGGCCGGCGATAATTCCCAGCAGTAATACATATGCCGTGTTTACAGCATCCATATTCACGATCTGAAAAAAAATCAGGGCGATAATTACGGGAAGAAGAGTAGCTCCTACCGCGCCTTCACAGGTCTTGGCCGGGCTCAGTACCGGAGCCAGCTTGTGCTTTCCCCAAAAACGTCCGGCAAAATAGCCTCCTATATCACTGCTCCAGGTAAGGAGAAAGGCCAGCAACACAATGGGAAACGCCATTTTGAATTCAACCATCCTGATTGCATAACTCAGCAGAAACCCCAGATAGAGCGGAGCAAACATGCTCAGGGCCAGATCAGCGAATTTGACCTGGGGAAAGCGAAGAATCATGTAGGCGGCAGATATCGCCAGGATAACAAATATACCTGGTTCCAGCCAGTCAGGATACATCTTCAGATACATGGCCGTCAATAAAAGCAGGTAAGATGGGGTCACCAATGGTTTATAGCCACCCTGGGCCATCATACGTTGATATTCATTAAGTCCAATGATGCCGATCAATATAAAAAGGCCTTGCCAGTACAGGCCTCCGCGATACAATATATAGAGCAACAGTGGTACCCCGACCACTGCGCTGATCACTCTGGTTCTAAGCATACTCCCCATCCTGACTCTTATTAATTAATCCGCCGAAACGGCGCTCCCGCCGCTGATAATCATAAATGGCATGGCAGAGGTCTTCACGGGTGAAATCAGGCCACAGGGCTCCGGTCACCCATAACTCAGTGTAGGCGATCTGCCATAGTAGAAAGTTGCTTATCCGCATCTCACCGGCAGTGCGAATGAGAAGATCCGGGTCAGGTAATTTACTGGTATTCAGGTAGGAAGAAAACTTCTCTTCGTTGACGTCCTGGTTTTCTATCTTCCCTGCCGCTAAATCTTCAGATATCCTAATCACTGCATCGAGAATCTCCCGGCGGGACCCATAATTTAAAGCTATGTTGAAGATCAGTCCCTGATTATGCCGGGTAAGTTCAATAGCAGATTCGATCTCGGTCCGGCAATCTTTCGGGAGGTTATCGGGAGAACCCAGCATATTGATGTGAACACCTTTTTCATGCAATTCCGCTAGCTCTTTATGCATAAATTCCACCAACAGTTTCATGAGGTAATCCACCTCTTCCACCGGACGCTTCCAGTTCTCCGTGGAAAAGGCATAAACCGTAAGCACTTTGACCCCAATGTCATCACAAGCCTGCACTACCTGTTTTAAGGTACTCATACCGGCCCGGTGCCCCATATTCCTGGGTAAAAGTCTCTTTTTGGCCCAGCGACCGTTACCATCCATAATAATCGCAATATGGCGGGGGACCTCCCCGCCTTTTATCAGGTCGGTATAATTGGGATTCTTCTTAGCCATGAAACCCCTTCTTCTATCAAATTATAAACCCCCCAGCAGAGGGGGGTATTCAAATTAATATTATTATAACCATAGGCCGGACAAATTGGAAAGGTTTTCGACTATACCTCCATAATGTCCTTTTCCTTAGCCGCCATTATGGTATCAATATCCTTGATATAGCGGTCAGTGAGCTTTTGGGTATCATCCATACCCTTTTTGCTTTCATCCTCGGATATAAGTTTTTCCTTCTCACTGGATTTAAGCATGTCATTGCCTTCCCGGCGGATGTTCCTGATGGCTACCCGAGCTTCCTCGGCTCTTTTCTTTATCACTTTGACCAGATCTTTTCTTCTTTCCTCGGTCAGTTGCGGTATGGATAAACGAATAACATTGCCATCATTGGAAGGATTGATTCCCAGGTCGGATTTCATAATGGCCTTTTCGATATCAGCTATGCTCCCCTTGTCCCAGGGTTGGATCACCAGCAGGCGGGCCTCGGGAACCGCTATATTGGCCAGCTGATTCAGCGGAGTGGGCTCTCCATAGTAATCCACCATTATACGATCCAACATGGCTGGATTAGCCCGACCGGCCCGCATGGTAGCAAGATCCTTGGTCAGATGTTCAATTGTCTTTTTCATCCGGTCATCAGCATCATTAAGTATATCTTTGATCACCAAGCTTACCTCCCTACATAGGTACCGATAGGTTCGCCCATCACGGCCTTAAGTATATTACCTCTCTTGGTCAGGTCGAATACTACGATCGGTATGCCATTGTCCATACAGAGCGAAGCGGCAGTAGAGTCCATAACCCCCAGGCCTTTGTTGAGAACATCAATGTAGTCAAGTCTGTCAAATTTGACCGCCTCCGGGTTTTTGAGCGGGTCCGAGTCATAGACGCCATCCACTTTCTTCGCCATTAAAATGACTTCGGCTTCGATTTCAGCTGAACGCAGAGCTGCAGCCGTATCCGTCGAAAAATATGGGTTGCCAGTCCCCGCAGAAAATATTACCACCCGGTTGTTTTCCAGGTGGCGAATCGCACGACGTCTTATATAAGGTTCTGCAATCTCTTTCATCTCGATTGCGGTCATTACTCGGATCTCCAGGCCTTGATTCTCCAGCGCATCCTGCAGGGCCAGCGCATTGATCTCCGTAGCCAGCATTCCCATATAATCTGCCGTAGCCCGGTCCATCCCCTGGGAACTTCCGGCTACACCACGCCATATATTGCCGCCACCTACCACTATCGCAACGTCAACACCCTTTTCCACAACCTCTGCCAGTTGTTCCGCAATCGAGAGTAGTGTCTTGTGGTCTATACCATAGGGCCGGTCACCGGCCAGAGCCTCACCGCTGAGCTTCAATACCACTCTTTTATATTTGGGCTTTTGCACTCCACATTCCCCCAAATCAAATTAACCACGGACCTTCATGACCACGAAGGTGATCACCGCTAGTTTGATGAAAACCCATTTATTACTTGGTCTCAACCCGATATATACATGTGCTGCAATGTGTTTTCACTATGGACCTTCATGACCACGAAGGTGATCACCGCTAGTTTGATGAAAACCCATTTATTACTTGGTCTCAACCCGATATATACATGTGCTGCAATGTGTTTTCACCACGGACCTTCATGACCACGTATGTGGTCACCGAAGGTGGATGAAAAACCATATGTGCCTTGGTCTAAGCCCAAAATGCAATTGTGCTGCATAGGTTTTTCAGGGCTGATGAACAAAGGCGCAATAAATACTCATCTATTAGATCGCCGAGGGACATTCCTCCGTCAGGAGGTGTGTCCCTCCTCCTTAGCGGTGTGTCCCTCCTCCTTACTAGCCCTTGATCTGGGCCATTACCTCGGCGGCAAAATCGGTTTCTTCCTTTTCGATGCCTTCGCCAACCTCGAAGCGGGCGAATCTTCTCACGCTGATATTCTCGCCGATCTTGGCCACATGCTCATGGACAAGTTCCTGAACGGTCTTGTCAGGATCCTTGATATAGGGCTGCTCCAGTAGGCAGCGCTCTTTGAAATATTTATCGATTCTGCCTTCAACCATCTTCTCGATGACTTTCTCGGGTTTACCCTCTTCCAGAGCCTGTGCTCTCAGCACCTCCCGTTCCCGATCCAGCGCCTCAGTCGGTATCTCCTCGCGTCTGACATATTCGGGATTGGAGGCGGCAATCTGCATGGCCAGGTCATGAGCTAATTGTTTAAAGCCTTCATTTTTACCTACAAAATCGGTTTCGCAATTGAGTTCCAGCAACACCCCGATGCGACCTCCGCCGTGTATGTAGGAGGTAACCACACCCTCACTGGCGACCCGACCTGCCTTTTTAGCTGCCTTGGCCAAACCTTTGGCCCGCAGTTCATCAATAGCCTTTTCAATTTCGCCATCACAGGCAACCAGAGCCCTCTTGCAATCCATCATTCCTGCACCGGTTCTCTCGCGCAGTTCTTTTACCATCTCAGCCGTAACCAATTCATAGACCTCCCTTAATAGTTTACTGATTCGTAATAATTCGGGCAAATAGCCCATTAACCGAAATTTATTCATAGAAAAGGGGTGCATAGATATTACTATTCACCCCGGTTTCCAATTAATATCTATGCAGTGATTTGCTCTCCCTGTTTCCCTTCCAGCACCGCATCAGCGATCTTGGCGGAGATCAGCTTGACCGCACGAATGGCATCATCATTGCCGGGGATTACATAATCGATTTCATCGGGGTCACAATTGGTATCAACAATAGCCACTACCGGGATATTGAGCTTACGGGCTTCAGCTACTGCTATCTTCTCCTTGCGGGGATCGACGACAAACACTGCTCCAGGCAGTTTGTCCATGTTCTTGATGCCGCCGAGGAAGCGTTCCAGTCTTTCCCTCTCGTTCAAGAGTCTGGCCACTTCTTTCTTGGACAATACCTCAAAGGCTCCGTCCTGCTCCATTTTTTCCAGTTCCTTTAGCCGGAAAACACGTTTGCGGATGGTTTTGAAGTTGGTCAGCATTCCGCCCAGCCAGCGCTGGTTCACAAAATACATCTCGCTGCGCAGGGCTTCTTCCTTGATAGTTTCCTGAGCCTGTTTCTTGGTACCTACGAAGAGGACACCCTTGCCTTCTGACGCAACACTCTTGACGAATTCATAGGCATCATCGAATTTCTTAACGGTCTGCTGCAGGTCGATAATGTAGATCCCATTGCGCTCCATATAGATGTACTGGGCCATCTTGGGGTTCCAGCGCCGGGTCTGGTGTCCGAAATGAACACCTGCTTCCAATAATTGTTTCATGGTGATTACTGACATGCCGATACCTCCTAAAGTTATTTCCTCCGCGCCTTCATCCTCCTTGAGAACTGAAACCAGCACCCCTCAATAAAGTCCACCGCGTGCGTAATTACCATCGATTAATATAGCATAAGATAATAATTCTTGGCAAGTTTTGCGAATAAATAAAAACCCGAACCTTTAAAGTCCGGGTTTTATGCATATACCCTTTTCTTATTTATCAAATTTACAATGAGACTTATCTCTCCCTGACCCCGGTTTAAGAGTTGGGCCATATCACATACTGAATAACCAGCCTCCTGCAGCGTCCTTACTGCGAGATAGGGATGAGCCTCTCTGAGGGCTTCGACATTCAGTGGTTCACTGGGACTGTTTATGTAATCTTCAATGGACAAAACCCTGTCTTCCCGACCTGCATGATAAATCGTCGATGCAACGTCAGTCTCAATCAAGGTCAGTTTCTGCCTGATTGACAGGGAAAGCTCATAATCCAGGGTGTTGAGCTGATTGTTCACCGGTAACCCCAAGTCCTGCAAGGTGACTACCAGTTCTCTGCTGTTCATGTTAAGCTCCCGGGCCAGTTCATAAACCCTGATCTTATTGCCTTTTGCCGGCTGCTCTTCCAGCCATTCGGTTTCATAATCTTCTTCACACTTTTCAGGAAGAGCCATCATGCCGCTAAGTTCGGCCAAAACAATTCGTTTTTCATTAATCTGCTGGATGAGCATCTGGGTTAAACGGGCTTCCTCCTGTAATTGGTTCAGTTCGGCCATACGGGTATCGATACCATCAACAATGGCTTGGGATACTCCGATAGTCTGGTCCAACATGCTGTGTAGATCGGTTTTCACTAAATGAGCCTCGTCTACTGTATTCCGGAATTCCTCAAAAAATCTTTCCCATACTCCTTTGCGATAGGAGATAAAGAACAACCCGCCGAAAACCAAAATCATCCCTGCCAATATCAGGACCGCGTAAATAATTCTCAACCCCCTTATCGTAAACTGGAATATAAGTATCGGTTATTATTTATACAGTAATATCCAGGTGATGGGTCCCCTGATCCTTCCCCTTGTTCTGCCCGGAATTCTTGTCTTTCCTGCTCTCTGCTTCGCCCTCTTTATTATCCTTCTTTTTCTTCTGGTTCGCTTCCTGTTCTTCCTTTTCATGAACCAGCTTGGACTCGTTAGGCAACGGGTCATTTACTTTGCGGGCTATGTTTTCATTCTGGGCATTAATGTTCTGAGTATTCTCCATTAGCTTGTTTTGACCATCGACCTGATGCGCCGACTGGACCCTGGCGATATCACCTGTCTTTTGCACCAGCACCTGCATATCAACACTACGGATACTCATAAACCATCTCCCCTTTGGTCAGCGGAGAGACCCCATTCTGACCTCCCCGCGGTCAATAACGAACTCACAATACTTGAGCATGTCGTTTACTATGTATATGGCCTGACCGATACTGATCCGAACTCCCGGAAAGGCCACTTCCAATACCTTGACCTTCGCATTTTGCGTGCGCTGAAACTCGGACTCCAATTGTACGACCCGTTTTTCCATCTGGGTTAATTCCTGATGCAGGCTCTTAAAGTAATCCAGCATCTTGATGAGATCGGCTCTCTTCTTTTCACTAAGGTTCTCCATCGCTATCCCGCTGCGCTGAAAAGCCTGCAGATTTTGATTGAGGTTATCCATGATTTTTTTCTTTTCCGTCCTGATCCGGACCAGATCATGGTATTCATCTCTATGGGCTGGATTTACTCCTACTTCTATTATAGTCTGGGTAGCAAGCTGTGAACCTAAAACCCTGGCTTCAACCTCATGGGTAGCCTGGATCAACCCGCCCACAATAATAGCCTTGTTGGAGGAAACCCTTACACTGCCCCCGGCTTTGATGTTGGATTGCATAATGGCTTCCTTGATGAGGATATCTCCACCCGCTTCGATGCGGCTGTTTTCAGCAAATCTAGCCATAACATTCTGACCGGCTGTCACCTTGCCTTTGGTGCCGCCGGCCACCCCGCCTTTTACTATGACGCTGCCCCCGGCTTCTACCTCGGCCCCTTCAATAAAACCTCCGACTTCGATATCCCCGCCGGCCTTCACCTTGAAACCGGAAGCGATATTGCCGGAAATAATAACATTGCCGATAAAATCAATGTTTCCGGTACCATAATCCACGTCTCCGTTGACCTGAAAAACCGGATTAACACAAATTTTGTTGCCCTGTAGACTGACATGACCATCAATTACTGAATATATTGAAGTCTCTGCCTGGTCGATAACAGCGTTGCTGCCCCTAAGCAGACGGACATCCTTACCCCGGCGCGGCTGTATTTCATTCCCGAAAACATCGTATCCTGCCGTACCTTCGGTGGGAGGCTTCCTCTGCGCCAACATCTGACCGGCCTTGACGTTGTTGATCATTCCCAGGTCAAAGTAGTCGACATTTCCCTTATCATCCATCTTGGGTCCGCCTTGTTGATGGGGGAGCGAAAATTCGTATGTAATCTTGGCGTCTTCACCGTTGACTGTGGGCTGACCTTCGGCAATAGTCATTTCAAAACCCCAGTTGACCTGCTGAAGGGCTGCCCTGACCTGGTCTTCCTTGATGCCAAACACTATACCTGCATCAGCAATAGCCTTTTGGGCCTGCTCCAGCGTGGCAGCCTGACCATTCTCACTGGGAGGATTGACTACCAAGTGAGCCTTCATTTTATCCCGATCAACCAAAACTTTCAGCATCTTATCCAGGGTATCGTTTACCTCAGTCATCCAATTTTCACTCCTGTCAAATAACCATATATTTCTTCTTGGAAAGACTTCCCCTCAACCTAAGAACAGCTTTGGTATGTAACTGGGATATCCTTGATTCGGACAAGTGCAAAACAGCGCCGATTTCCTTCAGAGTCAGGTCTTCATAGTAGTAGAGATAAACGACGGTTTTTTCCCTCTCCGGCAGGCGGGAGATTGATTTGGCCAGCAACTCGCGGACCTCAGAAAGTTCCATGAGTTCCAGCGCATCAGCCGCCTGGTGGTCTTCCAAAAGATCCAGAACCCGCTTTTTGCGGGCATCACCCTCTTCACCCGGCAGGAAATCATCCAAAGAAATAATTGAGTTAGAGGCAACCTCGCGCAACAGGGCTGAATACTGGTTTTGCGTCAAGCCCATCTCTTCAGATACTTCATTGTCAGTAGCCGCTCTGCCCAAACGACCTTCCAGTGTCTGGTAGGCCTTCTCCAATTCCTTACTCTTCTGACGAACCGATACAGGGACCCAATCCATGGCACGCAGGCCGTCGATCATGGCTCCCCGTATTCTGGTTATGGCATAGGTTTCAAATTTGATGTTGCGCTTGTGGTCGAATTTTTCTATGGCGTCAATAAGGCCCTCGATCCCGCAAGAATTGAGTTCGTCAACTTCCACCACTGAAGACAGATTGATCGCCAGGCGTCCTGCTACGTATTTGACCAGATGAGCATAGTGTATGATCAGTTCATCCCTGGCTTCGAGGTCGTTATGATCTTTATATTGAACCCAGGCTACGCTCATGTCAATTTTCATTTATATTATTCTCTCCCCATGTCCTATGGTTCGTACCAGTAATTCCCCGGTTTCCGCGTCAAAAGTAATGGTACGCCCATAATTACCTCCAGTATCCCTGGCCAGTATGGGTATTCTATGATTGTTCAAATGAGCTTCTACCGAAACGGCATTGCGTTCGCCAATCTTCATAATGTCGCTCTCACCTGAAAACTTGAACATCTGCGCCCCGCCCGCCATCTTAGCCTGCAGGCGTGAACGATTAGCACCATTCTTTAACATCTCCTCCAGAACCACTTCCAGGGCAGAGTCAGCAAACTTGGCCTTGTTTTCGGCATTTTTGGCTAGCTCACTGCTGGGGAGCATGATATGCGCCAGGCACGCCAGCTTTATCTGACGGTCTATTATGCATATACCTATGCAAGAGCCAAGTCCCGCGGTCATCAGTTTATCTGGTGCCCTTGCCAGTTTAAGATCTGCCATTCCAACCTGGATGATATTGGCCATTAAAAATTCACTCCAAGCGCAGTTAAGATAGTGTCCAGAGAACCTGGTTCCGGCAATAGGAAAAAGTGACCTACAACATCCTGATCATCCTTGGTAAACTCTGTTTCCAAGACTAACACGTGGTCAGCCACTTCTCCAAATTGAGCCAATATGGCATCAAGTACCGCTCCCGCCATGTCGATTCCCAGGGCTGGTACCGAAGGGATAAATTTGAGATTGGTAAACATGGCCAGGGAATTCAAATAGGTCGCCGACAAAATATTTCCCAGTTCCATCATAGCGGACATTTCTAACTCATCAAGGTTTTCCACAGTGGTTTCACCTGGTGCTCGGCCCAGCAGCATATCAATCAGCAAGCAGGCCTTGTCGACAGCAAGAATAAACAATATGTTGGACGGGGCCTGACCTTGAACATTAAAGTAAATACCCACTACATGGAGATCAGCCCCGCCGATAAGATCAGGAACCTCGGTAAAAGGTAAAATCTTAACCTTGGGTACGGTCATATCGATCTTGGCCCTGACCATCTGGGCCAAGGCCGTAGCTGCATTCCCGGCTCCAATATTGCCGATCTCCTTTAATGCATCAAGCTGTATACCTGACAATTCCCCATAATTGTCTACCATAAAAGCCCCCCCTAAACTTTCCCAGGACTATCTTCTTTATAGATCTAATAACTTGTGTAAATCCAACAGAATGAGTAAGCGCCCTTCGACTTTGGCCACTCCGCGGATATGCTCTGCCGTTATGGAACCATATACTCTCTCGGTATCTTCAATATCCGAAGTGTGCAGTCTTAGAACCTCGGAAACCTCATCAACTATAATGCCGGCCTTCACATCATCAAATTGGAAAACGATAATTCTTTTATCATCTTCATTTCCTGAAGCCTGCAGATTGAATTTACTATGCAAGTTGATTACCGGAATTATGTTCCCTCTAAGGTTGACTACCCCTTCAATATGATGCTCCGCACGCGGCACCCGGGTAATATCCAGCAAACGGTTGATCTCTTGTACATTCAATATCTCGACCGCATATTCCTCCCGGCCTAGCTGAAAAGCCACCACTTGAATCTCATCATCGTTGCCAACCGCGCCCTTGAACCGAACATTCTGCGTATCTTCCACAGTCGCACCCCCTTCTAAAACAGTGTGGCTATATCAAGGATCAATCTTACATAACCGTCGCCAGCGACAATTGCACCGGCCAATCCCGGTATGCCAGCCATGAGTTTACCCAAAGACTTGATAACGATCTCCTGCTGCCCGATCAAGGTCTGGACCACCAACCCGATCTGCCGCTCTGCCTTACGGACTACTACTACGTACATCTCTTCATCGTTGTCTTCGCCTGGGACGAATAATAGCTGCCCTAAACGGTACAGTGGAAGGACATTGCCACGAAGCATGATTACCTCCTGGTTCTGTACCATCTTGATGTCACTGCTCCTAATCATGGTGGTTTCATCTACAGAACTCAGCGGAACGGCATAAATTTCGCCCCTTACTGAAACCATAAGGGCCTGGATTATCGCCAGGGTCAGCGGGAGTTTTATTCGGAATCGGGTGCCCTGGCCGTGACGCGAATCGACAAAGATCTCCCCGTTGAGCGACTCGATCTTATTTTTCACAACATCCAGACCTACTCCGCGTCCGGATACATCAGTTACCGTCTTAGCTGTGCTGAAGCCTGAACGGAACAGCAGTTCAATGGCTTCATCCCGGGTCATCGCCTCAGCTTCTTTCTCACTGATCAGGCCCTTTTCTACGGCCTTCTCACTGATACGCTGTGTATTTATCCCCGCTCCATCGTCTTCTACCTCAATATATACGTTATTACCCTCATGGCGGGCCCGAAGAACTATCGTTCCCTTGGCTGGCTTGCCGCTCTTCATTCTCTCGTCAGGGGACTCCATTCCATGATCCAGAGCGTTGCGCAGCAGGTGCACCAAAGGATCACCGATCTCATCGATAACTGTACGATCCAACTCGGTCTCTTTGCCCTCAATCAGGAAATCAACCTCTTTGTCCAATTCCTTGGCCAGGTCCCTGACCATGCGGGGGAATCGATTGAATACCTGCTCAATGGGAACCATTCTCACCTTCATCACCACAGATTGCAGATCAGTGGTAATACGGTCGATCTGTTCCATAGTCTCATTCAATTCGGTAATCTTACGGCTGGCTCCGATCTGTTCCAGGCGGCCTTTATGCATGACCAATTCCCCTACGAGATTCATCAGGTTATCCAGTCGTTCTATATCCACCCGAACCGTCTGCTTGACCTTATGAGTGGTTTTCTTGGTGTCATCCGCTTCGACCTGGCTGCTCTTTACCTCATCCACCGCTACCGGCGCTGCATTGGTCTGGGGTTTAGCGGCACCTATAGACTCGGCATCTATCTTATTGATCTCCACTACATTCACTTCTGTAATGCTGCCCAGCTTACTATTAAGTTCATCTGCATCAGTACCGCTGATCACCAGCATCTCGAATTCATTTTCAAAGCGGCCTTCGTCCAGATCCTGCGCTGAAGGAATCGATTTGATTACTTCTCCATCTTCCTCTACCGCTTTAAAAGCCATAAAGGCCCTTACCGCTTTCATCATACATTGCTCATCTATATGTATCTTAATATAGTAAACATTAAGGTTGCGGCTCTCCGCTTCCTTGATCACCGTGAGATCATATTCGTTAAATTCAAAGGCTTCCTGATATGACTGGCCCGCTTCCTGGGCCGGAACGGCCGGCTTGACTTCTGCACTTCTTTCTTCTAACATAGCAGCAGCTTCATAATTCCCTGACTTGACATTCTCCAGTAAGACGATCAAGTCACGGTTATCCACCTCACCGCTGCCTTCAGTCTCAATCTTGTCGATCATCATCTGGATACGGTCAAAACATTTGAATATAACGTCAATGACCCCTGAATTCACCAGCAAGAGACCCTCTTTAAGGTCCGACAATACATTCTCCATGTGATGGGTCAAATCCGCCAGGTCATCAAATCCCATGGTGGACGACATACCCTTCAGGGTATGGGCGGCTCGAAAGATTTCATTCAGTGCCGGTATGTCATTGGGGTTTTTCTCAAGATCCAGCAGCTTCTGATTCAAGCTCCCGATATGTTCCTTGCTCTCTTCTAAAAAAACATCAAGGTACTGTGACATGTCCATCTTCATATTAATCAACTCCTAAAGCATCTTAATTCACCAGGTCCAAGGTTTTTTTTAGAGCATCTTCATTACTTCACGGTGTATTTCCGGCAGAGGGACTACCCGATCTACCAGTCCTGTTTCAAACGCCGCTTTAGGCATACCATAAACTATGCAGGTTGATTGATCTTCCGCAATTATCTGAGCACCCTTCTGCTTTAATGCCGGCAGTGCGGCTGCACCATCATGACCCATACCCGTCATTATCACACATACCATATGAGACCAAAACTCCTGGGCTACAGATTCCAGCATAACATCGGCCGCAGGCCGCAGAGCACCTCGCGGAGGAGACTTATCCAGATTGACGGTCAATTCTTTTGCCCCGCCTACGGATTGGGCGCTAACCTTCAGATGATAATCTCCGGGAGCAATATATGCAGTTCCGGGGAGTATCTTCTCCCCATGTTCTGCCTCCTTGACCCGTATCTCCGACAGGGTATCCAGTCTTTCGGCCAGTGACTTGGTAAATCCCGGAGGCATATGTTGAACCACCAGTATACCAGCATTGATACTGGCGGGGAACCGGGGTATGACCTGGTAAAGGGCTTTCGGCCCACCGGTGGAGGTCCCGATTAAAACTAACTTGTTGAGCTTGCCTCCGCTGAGTGCTATTTTGGGAGCTGCCACACCAGGACTTGTTATTCTGTTTTCCGGTATATTACTAATTAAATTCTGCAGTTTTTTCCTGGCTCCTGCTGCCACTCTGATTTTTTCCAAAATATCATCCTTAATCTGCGAAATATCTGGTGATAATCGGCCGGCCGGTTTTGCTATAAAATCAACTGCCCCCAGCTGCAATGCCTTCAAAGTCTGCTCGGCGCCGCTTTTAGTGAGGCTGGAAAGCATTATCACGGGTACCGGATGCTCTTTCATTATCCTCTCCAGAGCACTCAGTCCATCCATCTGGGGCATTTCAACATCCATGGTCACAACATCAGGATTCAATTGGCGGATCTTAGCCAACGCATCATTGCCGTCACGGGCAGTCCCAATTACCGTTAAATCATGGCTGCGATTGATAATATCGGATATTACTGTTCGCATAAAAGCAGAATCATCAACTACCAAAACTCTGATATTGGTCATCGGCCTATCCCCCTTCTGATGCAATAACCCCCCGTTAGTTACAGTCCCTTCTTGATCCATTCCCGCTGTTTATCAAAGATAAACTTGAAAATGCGATCTCTCTGTCTCTCGTTTATATCTTCATAGATGATGGCAACCTTCCAATCTTCATTCTGATGCTTGCGGTCAAAAACCCTTACCACAATGGCCTTGCAATAAATCGAGTCCTTTTCAGTCAGCTTTATCTCCATTTCGAGGATTTGCCCCGCCTGCAATAGCGCTTTCGTAGTTATGAGCAAGCCGCCGGCACTGAGATCAATAGTGATACCATCCTGAATCTCCGGAGCGTCTTCAGCATTGACTTCAACATTCTGATTGACCACTTTGAAACGGACATTCAGGCTCACCGGCAATCGAACAAACTCTCGCTTCTGATTGATCGGAACCAGTCTTTGCGGGCGGCTGACGATAAGGTGGGGCAAAGGATCCCGGCGACGGCTGATTACCCGGGAAGCTCCGCCCACGCTGCTATTTTTCTCACGGAAGATGAGCTTGATCTCCTGACCTGGCCACAGGGGCACCAGGGCTCCCTTTTTCATTGGCATGGAAATAAAGAGGTAATTATCTTTAATCTCTTCCACCCGGCTAGCCAGACGGGCTTTCTCCCCCTCCACTTCGATCTCCAGCAATTGGTTTATTCTTATATCTTCTGGTTTCATTGTAACCTCCGAGGAAAGTTATTTAACTAATTCCACGATCTTCCTGAAAAATTTCCTGATCCCCCCGCTGGAACCTTCACTGGGGATACCTGTTCGCGGATTGGCACTGATTAGGTTGCCGGCGATATCATTGATATTCTTGGCGGCCACGTTATAGGGAAACATCTTGCTGAAGGCCTGCTGACTCCTGATGCCTTCCCCCACCAAAGGATCATTGACCACGTGGCCGAGGATTTTCATTTCCAGGCCCAGAAATTTGAAGCATACCATTTTAAACTTTTCGGCGACCATGATGCCTTCCGCATTATTATTGACGCGGTTTACTACCAGATAGAGGTTCTTACCCACCGATTCCCGGGCAATGGCCTTGACTACACCATAGGCATCGGTTAAAGCCGGAGGCTCGGGGGTAGTGATAATTACCACATCATCGGCTGCCAGCAAAAAGGTTAGTACATTGCGAGAGATTCCGGCGCCGGTATCGATCACCAAATAATCATATTCGCCATCTAATTTACCCAGTTCCACCATGATCTTCTGCAATTCACTGCTGGGCAGATTGGCCAATTCGACCATACCGGAACTGCCCGGTATTATACTTAATCCCTCCGGACCGCTGATTATAATATCCTTTAAGCTCTTGTTCCCCTGAACCACATGCTGGATATTATACTTGGGGACCAATCCCAGCATAATATCAATGTTGGCCATACCCATATCAGCATCCATCAACAAAACCCGCTGTCCCCTGCTGCAGAGATTGATGGAAACATTAAGAGCAAGGGTGCTTTTGCCCACACCACCCTTGCCGCTGCTAACCACAATGACTCGGGTAACCTTCAGTTCCTGACGGATTTCAGTCTCGATCTGCTGTTTTACGCTGAGGGCAATTTCCCTAAGCCGTTCTGCCTGATCATTCATGACAATGTCCCATCCCTTCTCAGTAATAAATGAGCCATCTTGTTGGAATCAGGCACCTCGATATCATCGGGTACGTTCTGACCGGTAGTAAAATAAGCGATGGGTTTCTTGATCTCGTATATGGTATTAAGAATTGTACCGTAATGGTAAGTCTCATCCAGTTTGGTAAAGATAACTTTGTCGATACCAACCTTTTCGAACTGTTGATAAATATGTAAAAGATCGCTGCTTTCTGTAGTGACACTCAGCACCAGTATGGTTTCATCGGGATGTGCTATATCGATATAACTTCGTAATTCTTCGATCTGTTCCTGGTTGTTGGGACTGCGCCCGGCGGTATCAACAAAGATCAGATCTTTTCCCTTAAACTCATCGATGGAGGTCCCCAGGTCAGTGGTATCGAATACTACGCTGATAGGAATACCGATTATTTCAGCAAAGGTTCTGAGTTGCTCAGCGGCCGATACTCTATAGGTATCCAGGGTAACCAGGGCTACGTCCTTTCCCTCAATGAAAACCATATTAGCTGCTAATTTCGCTATTGTAGTCGTTTTCCCTACCCCGGTGGGGCCGACGATAAATACCACGGTACCTTTTTTATCAGGAGCCACCTCAATGGGCTGAACTTCGCAGAAGTATTCCTGTAAGGCCAGCAGACACAGATCCCGAGCCTGACTGTATCCATTGAGACCATTCTCAGATAGACGGGAAGACAGATTGGAGACTATGGTCAAGGCAATCTCCCGATCAACCCGGTTATTTACCAGGATCTCATATAGCGCCTGCAGCTGTTCGGGTAATCCACCGATCAGTTCGAGTTCGTACATACTGGACTTGATGTCCTCGATCAAACCCTTCATGTTCTGCAATTCATTCAGGAGTTCGTCCTCCCGGCTAGCCGCAGCAGTGTTGGCCCGATTGTCCACCACCGGCGGATCCAGTTTCACAACCGTTTCAACTGCCGGCAAAGGATTCCTCCTTAAGCGGTCGGTATGCACCTGCAGGGTATTGTCAGCCGCCACCGTAATTTCAACCATAGGTGCATATAAAAAGCTAAGCAGACCGCCCCTTTTCACCTGACGGCTCTGCAAAATGATGGCATCGCGCCCCATTTCCTCTTTGGCTTGTTTTAATGCGGTCTGATAATCCTTGGCCACATACTTCTTAATCTTCATGACGACACCATCCCGATAACTTCTACTTTGACATTGGCATCAATTTCATTGTAAGACAATACTATCAGATTGGAAACGAACCGGTCGACCAGTCGTTTAAAATAAAGCCTTAACACTGGAGCGCAAAGAATGATCGGGGTAATACCACGGGCCAGCAAGTCCTGCTGCTTGGCATTAAGCCGATCAATCATGACCTGAGCAATATCCGGATCCAGGGCCAGATATGAGCCAAATTCGCTCTGCTGAACCGAATCCCTCAACCTTTCTTCCAGCACGGGGTCCAGGGTCAAAACGGTAATGGTATTTTCGGCGGCGTATTGTTTGCTGATCTGCCTCTTTAGTCCCTGTCTGACATATTCCGTCAATATGTCAGGGTCACGGGTAAGCTTGGAGTAGTCAGCCATGGTCTCCAAAATGGTCACCATGTCACGAATGGACACCTGCTCTTTTAGGAGATTACCCAGTATCCGCTGAATGTCCCCTACACTCATAAGATCTGGAATCAGTTCATCTACCACCGCTGAATTGCTCTCTTTAATAAAGTTCAGGGTATTCTGGATCTCCTGACGCCCCAAAAGTTCGAAGGCATGTGCCTTTATCACCGAAGTAAGATGCGTAGCCAGCACCGATGGGGGATCAACAACCGTATAGGCCTTTGACTCTGCCTTCTCTTTTTCGGCAGTCTCGATCCATTTGGCGGGTAGGTTAAAAGCTGGCTCTACCGTTTCAAAACCAGACAGTTCGAGATCTTTTTCTATATTGGGCCCGATAGCCAAATAGTGATCAACCAATAATTCACCACCGGCCACCTCTACTCCTTTTATTTTTATGACATAGTTATTGGGTTTTAGCTGCATGTTGTCACGAATTCTGATGGGAGGCACAATAAAACCGAGTTCCACGGCGCATTGTCTCCTTATCATCACGATACGATCCAACAGGTCGCCGCCCTGTTCTGCATCCACCAACGGAATCAGGGCATAACCCAATTCCATCTCCATCTTCTCCACCTGCAGCAACTCCACCACATTGTCGGGTTTCTTGATCGCTTCGGCCTCTGCCAGCTCTTCGGGTTCAAATTCCTCAACAGCCGGTTTGGCTGAAGTACGGAAGTTAAAATACAGCAGAGCAAAAAAAACAGCCAGTGAGTACATAGGCACCCGCGGCAAACCAATGCTACCGAGTACTACCAGTATCAAAGCTGCCAACCCTAATGCTTTGGGATAATTGAATAACTGGGTGATCAATTCACTCCCCAGACCGATCCTCGAGGAACTGCGGGTAACCACAATACCAGTTGCTGTTGAAATAAGCAGTGCGGGAATCTGGGTTACCAAGCCATCACCAACAGTTAGGATAGTGTAAACCTTCATGGATTCAGCCATGGTAAACCCTTGTTGATAAATACCAATGATAAAGCCGCCGACAATATTGATGATAATGATAATTATACCGGCTATTGCATCCCCTTTGACAAACTTACTGGCACCATCCATAGATCCATAAAAGTCAGCCTCTTGCTGAATCTTCAGTCGGCGCTCCTTGGCTCCTTGATCATTGATCAGACCGGCATTGAGGTCGGCGTCGATGGCCATCTGCTTACCGGGCATAGCGTCCAGGGTAAACCTTGCTGCAACCTCGGACACGCGCTCTGCGCCCTTGGTAATAACAACAAATTGGATAACAACGATGATGAGAAAAATAACGAAGCCGACTACCATATTGCCGCCGACCACGAACTGGCCGAAAGCGGCAATAACCTCTCCAGCATAAGCGTCCAGCAATACCAGTTTGGTAACCGATATATTGAGTGATAGTCTCAGGAGGGTCATAATCAGCAACAGGGAGGGAAAGACGGAAAAATCCAACGGGTCAGTATTAAGGGTGGATACAATAAGTATTATAAGCGCAAAACTTATATTAAATGTCAGCAGAATATCCAGCACAGTGGTGTTAATAGGAACAATCATCATAACAACGATGCATACCACCATCACCGCTACGATAACATCACTCTGCTCTTTTAACTTGCTTAACCATGGCATACGTTCTTGCATCGGTAATCCCCCGATAGAATTATAATGGCACATCCCCTGTATAATTGCGGGAAAGTGAATAAAACAATCTCTGCATAATGGAATCCCGCCAAGGAACTACAGGATTATTCTCTTTTGCTTGTATATAAAGGCTAATATCTCAGCTATGGCTTGATATAGGTCTTCCGGAATAACATCCCCCAGATCGGTACTGTAAAACAGAGTCCGGGCCAAAGGTGGATCTTCAACAATGGTTATACCGTTTTGCCGGGCTATCTCCTTGATGCGCAGAGCAACAAAATCCTGCCCCTTGGCCACCACTACCGGGGCATCCATCACGCCAAATTCGTATTTTATGGCTACCGCAAAGTGTGTGGGATTAGTAATAACCACATCCGCCTTGGGAACCTCTGACATCATGCGCTTCATGGCGAATTCCCTCTGGATCTGCCTTTGCCGGGATTTGACCAACGGATCGCCCTCTGACTGCTTATATTCCTGTTTCACCTCATGCTTGCTCATTTTTAGTGATTTTTCATGTTCATACCATTGGTAGATATAATCGAGCAAACCCAGGATAACAAAACATACTGCAACCTTCATCGCCATTTCAAATAGAACCGCCCCCAGAACCTTACTGGTAGCCACCAGTTCCATGTCCAAAAATCGCGGGAAGAGATAGTAGTACTTCTTTATAACCGTATATACTATATAGCCGGTGATCCCTACCTTGAAAAGAGACTTGAACATCTCCATTACGGCCCGGCGGGAGAATACCCGTTTGAACCCTTCCAGGGGATTTATCCGCTCCAATTTGGGAGCCAGCGCCTCGGTACTGAATACTGCACCAACCTGGAGATAGCTGATGGCAAAGGCCGCGATAAAGGTGCCCACAAAAATTGGACATAACAGTCTGGCCATGATATAGATTACCTCCAGCAATAATTCGGAGGCATATTGTATACTGAAATCCTGCAGGGTACGATCCAAGATGTAAAGACTGGTAAAGGACTTCAGGCAGTCTACCATCCAGGTCATGTTAATATATAACAAAACCGAGCCGGTAAGCAGGATAACTGCCGAATTGAGATCAGCACTCTTGAATACCTGTCCCTTTTTCCTGGCATCCTCGCGCCGGCGTGGTGTTGCTTGTTCGGTCTTTTCGCCGCCATCACCCTCGGCAAAAAGCTGCAGGTTAAATATAAAATACTTTTTGGTTTCCTCTACCATCAATCTAACGCCCCATTACCAGAATAATCTGATCCAGGTAAGCGAAAAAGCGCTCAAACAAAACTCCAAATGCCCAGATATATACGGGAAACATAACCAGCAGCGCCCCCAAACCAAGTACAATCTTCAAGGGCATACCTACCATAAAAACATTCATTTGCGGTACTGTACGGGCGATAAACCCCATAGCTATGTCAGTAGTCAGTACAGCAATAACCAGGGGGGCCGCTATCTTTAACGCTATGATAAACATATATACCGTAATCTCGGTCAGCCAATCCAACAGCCGGTGATTCATGGATAACCCCATGACCGGTATAATCTTATAGCTCTGAACCAGGGCCTGAATCAAATAGTGGTGCCCATTCATTGCCAGATACATCATCAGGGCTATAGTCTGAGTCAAATTGCCCATCAAGGGGATCTGCGTACCGGAGGCCGGGTCTATTACATTGACAATGGCAAAGCCCATCTGCATATCCATCAACTGTCCGGCGGTCTGAATGGCACCCAGGGCAACATAAGTCACAAAGCCCATGGTGTATCCCACTACAAATTCGACCACCAATGCGGCTATAAATAAGCCGGGGGTAGTTATACTGGATACAGAATCTTGCAAAGGAACTACATAAGAAAGCGTAAAAGCCAGCATGGCCACGATAAGAACCTTCAGCCTGCCTGGCACCATGCGGCTGGAAAGTATGGGAGCACTCAGGAACAGCCCCGACAACCGCCCGAATAATAATAAAAATCCATCTAATGCAAATGGCATAGGTTAAGCACCTGCCGGAATCATAAGGCTATCATATTAGGTATGTTGACATAGAGATCATACATATAACCGGTCATCATATTAAGCATCCACGGACCAAATATTACGATTACCAGTAATACGACCACTATCTTGGGAACAAATACCAGAGTCATCTCCTGCAATTGCGTGGTTGCCTGCAATATGCTGATAAACAGCCCGGTCACCAGTGCAGCAACCAGTATCGGTGCAGATATAAGCAATACTGTTAATACCGCGTCATTGGCAATGCCTAAAACAATGTTTTCAAACATGGTCTACCTCCATTGGCCGCAAATCACCTGAAACTAAGAATCAATGATTGTATAACCAGATTCCAGCCATCAACCAGAACAAAGAGCAATATCTTAAAGGGCAGGGATATCATCATGGGCGGAAGCATCATCATGCCCATGGACATCAATGCACTGGCAATTATCATGTCAATAACCAGAAAAGGAATGAATATAATAAAACCGATTTGGAAAGCGGTCTTTAATTCGCTGATCACAAAGGCAGGAATCAAAACGTAGTTTGGTATATCCGAAAAATTCTTGGGTCTTTTCAGATTGGACAGTTTAACAAAGAGCGCCAGATCCTTTTCCCGGACCTGCTTGAACATGAACTCCCGCATAGGTTTCATCCCACGGGTAAAGGCAGCCTCCTGGTTGATCTCTCCCTTGAGATAAGGCTGCAGGGCTTGGGAATTGACCTGCTGCAGGGTTGGTGCCATAACAAAAAAGGTCAGAAACATGGCCAATCCGATCAAAACTTGATTCGGTGGCATTTGCTGAGTAGCCAGCGAACTGCGTAAGAAACCCAATACAATGACTATACGCACAAAGGGGGTCATCAGAATCAGTATTGCCGGTGCCAGAGATAACACCGTCAATAGAATTATCAGTTGAAGGGTATTGGATAAGTTCTGAGGACTGTCAGTGGTATCCCCTATCTGAAGATTTACACCGGGCAACTGAAGGGGTGCAGCAACAGCTGATGAAGGGTGAAATACTATTACGGCCAATATCAAGGCAATCAGTATGGCAAATATGTATCGGTAAGACTGTTTGCGTTTATTCATAATCACCACTTCTTCCACCACGATCTGCATCGTTGGGATTGGCCCCTGCCAAATTATCAAGCCGGCGGGCTTGCTCCTCAATCAGCCAGTGAAACTCCTTTTGTTTCGGGCTGTGGGTTTGATGTGGTTTGAAAATATTGTTCACTATACTCTTCCACGAATATGGATCACTCGGAAAATCACTCTGTTCCACCAGATATTTGTCGATCTGTCGGTTTATATCCTTGTCATCAACGCTGAAGAGCAAGGAGATATTATGATCAGTAACTCCCAGGCCATAGACAATATTTCCCGCCTTGCACAGAACGATACTGCGGTTGTGATCCAGGAAAATTTCATCAACTACCTTGAGCCATTTGCCCTGCATCCTGGCTGTGCTCCGATTCCCAAAAAAACGGACGACCGACCAGGCTGCCCCCATGATGACAGCCAGTACCAGGATTAATTTGATAATATCCATCCAGATACTTCCGCCAGTGTCGACGGGCTTCTGCTGCTGATCCAAGGCCTGGTTCACCTGACCAAAGTTGTCTACTGCGACAGCATTGATAGCCAGAAGGGGAATCAACGCCAGGGCTATGAACAATATAATAACTGCTATTTTTTTGGAGATTCTAAGCATGCTTCCCGTCTCCAGACACTATTCCAGGGCCTTGCTGACGGCTTCGATTACCCTTTCCGGCTGGAAGGGCTTTACAATGAAATCTTTAGCCCCGGCCTGAATGGCATCTATAACCATAGCCTGCTGCCCCATCGCACTGCACATAATGATGCGGGCGCTGGCATCAAAGGACTTGATGGCCTTGACTGCCGCAATGCCATCCATTTCAGGCATGGTGATATCCATAGTAACCAAATCGGGTTTTAGCTCTTTGTACCTGTCAACCGCGACGGAGCCGTTTTCGGCTTCACCTACCACATTGAATCCGTTCTTGGTCAGGATATCCTTGATCATCATACGCATGAAGGCGGCGTCGTCGACAACCAAAATTGATTTGCTCATATTTATCCTCCTAACAACTTATTGTAATTTGTTCATCCTGTCCATTGGACTAATAATGGCCGTGATGCGGATACCGTAATTCTCATCTATTACCACCACTTCACCCTTGGCTATCAGCTTTCCGTTAACCAGTAGATCCACTGGCTCACCAGCAAGCTTGTCGAGTTGTACGATGGCCCCCTGATGCAATTCCAGGATGTCTTTTATGGTCTTTTTGGTCTTGCCCAATTCTACGGATATATCCAGGGGAACATCCATGATCAAGCCGATATTCTGTGGTGTGTTCATCATTTCAACCTCCCGCAGGGGAGCAAATTGAACGGGTTGGACTGCATACTGCTGGCCTTTTTTGACCCCCGAGGGAATATCATTATAGGCCGCCTGATTCCACATATTGGGTGCCGGGTAGCTAGCCTGAACCGGCGGTTCCTGATATTGGGGAACCGGTTCCATCCTGGGCATTGGTGGCGGCGGCGCCGGAGCAGCAGCTTGCGGAGGTGCAGGTGCGGCCATGATACCTTCCACATTGGATTCTTCAACTGTATTGCCCATCAGGATATCGATCATAGTCTTGACCGCTTCCAGGGGAATGATCTGCATTATCTCGCTGTTGATCAGATCCTCGATCTCCATCTTGAACTGGATCCTGACCAGCTCATTGTAAGCACTGCTCAAAACCAACCGTTCCTTGCCGAAATCCATCAGGGTCAGGTGTGGAGGAGCAATATCGATGCGCTGGTTGAACATCGAGGACAAGCTGGTGGTGGCCGAACCCATCATCTGGTTCATAGCCTCACCAACTGCACTGAGCTTGATTTCATCCAGTGCTTCCAAATCACCGGTTCCGTCACCGCCCATCATGAGATCAGCAATAATGCAGGCATCCTCCTCTTTGATTACTAGTACGTTGGTGCCGGCTAACCCAACCGTGTATTCTACCTCGGCCACCACATAGGGCATAGGGTAATCATCCTGCAGCTGGTCGGCAGAAATGATCGCCACATTCGGTGTCGTTATGGATACCTTTTTGCGTAAAAGTGTCGACAGGGTGGTGGCGGCAGTACCCATACTGATATTGCCTATCTCACCCAGGGTATCCTTTTCAAAATCGCTTAAATCAGTGGTTGCGCCACCTGTTGACAACTGATCATTATTGTCCTGTACCTTTAAGAGGGCATCGATCTCCTCCTGGGACAATATTCCATCATTCATCTTCATTCCCCTCCTCTATGATATGGGAGATCTGCACAGCAAATTTATTGTCATAAACACCGGGACTACCGTAGAACTTGGTATACTGCCCGATGACAACCTCCAAATCGCTCTTAATATTACGTTCCAGGGGAACAATATCGCCAGGAGCCAATTCCAAGAGGTCCTTGACTGTGATAGTAGTTCTCCCCAGGAGAACCTTGACCGGGACATAGGCATTCTCCAGCTTATTGCGTATAGCCATTGTATCTTCCGGCGTTGTCCGGGAACTGGTTGAAGAGTAATAATAATGGACATTGAGTTTGTCCATAATCGGTTCCAGCATCAAAAAAGGTATACATATGTTGACCATTCCCACTACATCCACCATTTGGGTTTCCAGGGAAACAATCATCATTATTTCACTGGGAGAAACCAATTGAGTAAACTGGGGATTGGTCTCCACGCGATCCAGCGACGGTGTCATCTCAATTATACCTTCCCATGGTTCCTGCAGATAGTCCAGCATGCGCTGAGCGATTTTTTCCATAACTGTCAGTTCAATTTCAGTTAATGGCCGGGTCTTAGATGGTGCGTAGCCAGGACCGCCAAGTAAACGATCCAGGAAAGCAAAGCCCAGATTGGGGTTGATCTCCATTATCGCGCTTCCCTCCAGGGGATACAACGAAAAAATATTCAGTATCGTAGGGTTGGGGATAGAACGAATAAACTCCTCATAGGTCAATTGCTCAACAGAAAGTACTTCGGTGGTGACCGGAGCACGCAACTGGGCTGATAGATATGTACCCAAGGCCCTGGCATAGTTCTCATAGATAACCTGCAAGGTGTGAATCTGGTCTTTTGAGAACTTGCTTGGCCGACGGAAATCATAAACCTTGACCTTTTTCCTGGTCTGTTCTTCCTTCAGTTCATTGGCATCAACCGACCCGCTGCTAAGCGCTGATAACAAGGCATCGATCTCGTTCTGTGACAGAACCTCACTCAATAGTCTCCCCCCCCTTTCATTCCCTTCGGGGTTATTGCATTATAAAAGTAGTGAAGTAGACATTCTTAACGACTTCACTGCCCAATTTGGCATTTATTTTCTTTTTCATTTCCGTCTTGATGGTTTTCTGATTGCTGACATCCAGATCAGCTACTGATTTAGACGACAGCGTACTCAAAATGGTATCCTTGATTACCGGCATGAAGGTTGTAATCTCCTCCACTACCTTTTCGTCTTCAACTTCTACATATACTTCAACTTTGAGGAAGCGAGTTCCTCCTTCATCATTAATATTTGTGGTAAATTCGCCAGCAGAAACCAAATTCCCCGTCATGGTTTCGGCAGCCTCTTCCTTCTGAGGAATCAGGGGAGCAATCAAGCTGCGCAGCATAAAATACGAAGCTCCAATGGTTATCAAAAAGACCGCCAATCCAATTATTACAATCTTAAAATCAAAACTTGATTTCTCCTTCTCAACTACCTCGGTATTTTTTTCCTCAGCCAACACAATCCCCCCTGGAATCATTTTTTGATATTGGTCAACGACCTTTTCCTGAAGCTTATTATGTCCTCCCGGATTTTGTACATCGATTCTTTGACCACCAGTTTCTTGCCGGTAGTCAGTGTAATTACCGTATCCGGGGTTTCCTCCATCTGTTCTATGATGTCGATGTTCAGAGCCAGGCGCTCCCCATTCAAGCGGGTTACATAAATCATCGCAAACCTCAAATCATCCTATCCAGGGGGCCAGGCCCCCTGGATAGAAGCCTTGTTATCTCTTCAGGTTAACCAGTTCCTGCAGCATCTCGTCTGAGGTGGTGATTATGCGGGAATTGGCCTGAAAACCGCGCTCGGTAACAATCATATCGGTGAATTCCTCGGAAAGATCAACATTCGACATCTCCAAGGCGCTGGGGACTATGGCACCTTTACCTTCCTTTCCGGGCTGACCGATTACCGCGTTGCCGGAGTTTACCGAAGTCTGCCACATGGTTCCTCCCACTTGCTGCAGACCGGAAGGATTATCAAAACTAGCCAACGCTACCCGGGCGATGCTCTTGGTCTGTTCGTTGTCATAAACAGCAATGATCGTCCCGTCGGTTCCTACAGAATATTTTACCATGCTGCCAGCCGCATAGCCATCCTGCTTATCAAAATGAATGCTATCCGTTCCATCATACTGGGTTACCCCGGTAAGATCTATAGTGCACGTAACATCCTTGGACAGTGCTTCCTGGGTGGTCTGTACCGGCATGGTAGCAAAGGTATGCTGGTTGAGGGTCAATGAGATCTTGCCCCTGAAGAGTTCATCAGGGGTGGCAAAATTGCCGTCGGAATCAAATTGCAGGTTATAAACCCTGACTACATCATTAGGCTCATTTAAGGTTACCGCAGCAACATCAGTAAGAGCGGCGTCGGAAAGGTCGGTGGAAGTTGTGAAATTAGTGTTGGGATCATAAGCCGAGTCTCTGTCAAACAAGGGGCTTAACGAGATATCACAGGCCCAGTTGTTGGCAGTGGCATTGCCAGCTCCATCCACGGTAGGAGTTACCTTGAAAAAGCGCATATAAACTGTCTGTTCGCGGCCCAGGGAATCATATACCTGTATCGGGAAGGTTTTAACCTCGTCGGTTTCAGCGGGGAATTGTTGGTTGGCGGCAGCAGTCGCCGCCGGGTCTATATCGACCTGCGTCGGCGGTGGCGTCGCGTTAGTCACCTGAGGAATAGCATAATCCGAATCAAGATTGCCGGTCAGGATTACATTCTTGGTAACCCGGGGGCTGATTTCCTTGTAATCAGCAATATTTAAAGCAGTAATAACTCCGGATGAGTCGATAGAAAAATCGCCGTCGGCAGTAGCCCGTGCCGGGTCGGTATTAGCCATCCAACCCTGAACCTTGTAGCCGTTGGAGTTGACCAGGTTGTAAGCCTTATCCCAGTCAAAAGCCCCAACCCGGCTAAAGTACTGCTCATCACCGTCCTTGACAATGAAATAGCCATTGCCGCTGACTGCCATATCGGTGGTCTTGTTGGTGGTGGTAGTCGGCGATGAAGTCATGATCTGGTCCACACTGGCGACTTGCGATCCGAGACCAACACCCATGGGGTTGGTGCCGCCCTTGGTATCCGAAGGCGGGATGCTATAGCGCATATTCTGGTAAAGGGTATCTGCGAAAACTACCCGGCTCTTTTTAAATCCATTGGTATTTACATTGGCGATATTGTTGCCGATAACGTCCATCCGGGTCTGGTGCGCTTTCAAACCAGAAACGCCGGAGTACATGGATCTCATCATCTTTACATGACCTCCTCTTATTGCTTTGTTTCGAACACTTCTCTCATTCAGTGTCCGGGGGCTTCCTCGGAGAGGTCCAGCCCTAAACTATAACCGCACTGTCAATATTGGTAAAAACGTTTTCTTTCAGGCTCTGACCGTCGACCGCTGTAATTACCGTGTTGTTCTTTACGCTGACCAGCAGTGCCAGGTTATCCATCAGAACCAACGAATCTCTGGAACCCTTTTCCCGGGCTTTGCTGACTGCCTGGTTAAGCTTATCCAAATCATCCTGGGTAAACTCAATATTCCGGTCGGCCAATCTCTGTCTGGCGTGCTGGGAAAACTTCAGTTCATTCCCTAACTTCCCGGCAAGTACCTGATCAAACTTGCTCTTGCTATCAGCAGTTTTCTTGGTGTCCTTGGACGGTACTACCGGCTGAACCGGCTGCTGGGGAAAAAATATACGATTAGCTGTCACTTTCCGCACCCTCTTCCGGTACCAGGATACTAATCAAATCATCAATCTTATCGATCAGTTCATCGAGCTGATTGTTGGAAACCGTTCCAATCTCCGTTATCTTGCTGGGGTCTACCTTGGTTCCATTAATCACACAATAGGATGTTCCGCTGTCCATTACCACCTTATCCACTGTGCCAGTTAAGGTAACAGCTTTTCCGTCTTTATCTGTACCTGAATAGCTCACGGTTTGCCCGATCAAACCGCTGGATTGCTGCAGTTGTAGCTGGGGTAACAGGGTATTGGTTATGGTATCCTTCAGAGTTGTGAAACCGGTACTCATGTTTTGCATCTGCTCCAGGGAACTGAAGCTAGCCATCTGGGATATGAACTCCTTGTCATCCATCGGTTCCAGCGGATCCTGGGCGGATAACTGAGTAATCAGGAGTTTAAGGAAATCATCCTTGCCCAGAGAGTTGGTACTGCTGGTGGACGTCGAACTCTTACTGGTAGCATCAGTAGTAGACGTCAACCAGGGAACAGTACTGAAATTAACATCGGTTGTTGCCATTTAATTCACCTCCTATACCACAAAATTCATGCTTCCGTCAGCTTGAATACCATAATATTCAGTCTGACTGAATGCAGATTCCATAAGGTCTTCTTCACCGATCAACTCATAGCCATCGGCAGCATTACTGTTGCTCTGATAATTGGGGGTTTCCGGCCGCTGCCACATCTCCTGACGGCCTTCCTGATATCCACCGAAGGTCCCGCCGCTGTCCAACTGGACATTCACCTCAGTCTTCTCTACTTTGATACCCTGAGCCTCCAAAGACTGACGCAAAGAAGACAGGTTGTTCTCCAGTATATGCTTGACCTGATGATTATCCGTGGTAAAACGAGCTGTCAACAATCCATCCTCCAGGGCGATCTTAATGGTGATTTTCCCCAGGGATTCAGGCTCCAATTGGATCTTCATCTCAGATGAATTAGCCTTGACTGTCAACTCGGCTTTTTGAACCAACTGATCTATCAAATTCTTAACATCCACTGGATTCTTGGCGCTTAAATCAGACCCGAGTGTTTTGTTAATATCACCGGCAGTTTTTAATTCCACCGTCTGGGTCAAGGCGGCCGCTTCTTGGTTCTCGGTGGCATTGGCTGAATTTGTCTCATGGGCATCCCTGGTCAGACGAACAGCCTGCAATCGACCGCTCTCAAAGGCCATCAGCTTCTTAAGCTCTGAGACGCCGGTACTATCCTTTTTATCCGCTGACGTACGGTCCTTGCCGTCAGATTCCTCGAGCTTCCCGGCCAGAGCCTTGATAACCTCAGCACTGGTCTTAAGACTTGATATATCAGTCTTGGACACCGTTAAGGTTTTGCCATCTGTCTCCTCGTCCTGGCTCAAACCCTTACCGGAAGCAATCCCTTCCTTGGCTTCTGACTTGGCGGAACCATTTAAAATAGGTACTAGAACCTGCGTCTCGATCACCTGGGCTGTCGCCCCGCTCTTAAGAGACTGAGCAGTCAGGTCAACCTTCTCAGCTACTGGTTGGTTTAATGCCGAAGCTGTTCCCGTGAGTACAGCTTCATTCAACGCGGCAGGCGCTTCTTCGCCATTCGAGGGGAGAGGCGTATCCGCTACAGCTTTGTCCTGGCTGTCTTCCAGCTGCTTTTCGTCCGAAGCAGTCATGGTTCGAAGCAATGAACTCGCTGCCATCGCTTTTTCCGGTTTATCCTGTCCGGAAACAAGTTTTGCCTTAGAGCCTGGTTCGGTACTTTGGTTTAAAACCGTCACATCCTCCCGAGCTGCTATCGGGTCCAGAAGAGACTTAACCATTGGTTCGTGATTTTCTGATTCTGGTTGGTTTGACATCGGAACTGGTACCGTGACGATGTTTGGTACTCTCGGTTCGGCAAGACCTTTTGCTATAAGCGCTGTTTTATCCAATGCCGTCGGGGATTCTTCTCCATCAGACGTAGTGGCATTTTCTGCTGCAGTTCTAGTCTGGCTATCCACCGATCGCTTTTGGTCCGAAACAACCATGGCCTGAACTAAAGGAATTTCTCCTATTTCCGGGTCCGATGTAGCCTGTCCCGATAAGACCGTTGTTTCGTCCTGTACATGTTTCTCAGATCTTTGCGGCAATGGCAACCCATCCATCTGTGCTTCAGCAGTGCTGTCTTGCAGCGCGGCTTCTGGCATAGCCGCAAGATTAACCTGGTTCGTTTTGGCTTGAGCTATGGGCCCATCTTTCGAACTGACAGCAGAATCAGGCAACTGGTCACCTGCCGACTGCCTGGGCACGGTTTCGTTTACCATGGACTCGGCAACCTGAGCACTCGACGGTGATGCTTTCTCCTGCAGATTCAAGAAATCCAGAGCCGGTTCCTGCAGCTGAGTATCCCCCTGATCCATGGTTTTTCCGGTCCCATTTGTCATCTGATTATTGGCCGGGACCTGGCCTGGATCAAGACTTTGCACACTGATACCGAAATCAGACAACTGGTCCTCAGCTGGCTGCATGGGCATAGTTCCATTTGCCAAGACTGACAAAACCGGGATAACTGGCAAAGACGTTTCCGTCGGCAGGATGGAGGAATCCAGGGCCGGTTCTTGCGGCTGAGCAGTCTCCTGGTCCATGGTTTTCCCGGTCTCATCTGTCATCTGATTGGCCGTATCTTGACCAGGATCAACACTTAAGGCTTTTTCGGACGACGAACCCAGAACCAGCCTATCAGTATCCCCCATCGGCTGATCCGGCTGAACACTGTTAGCGGAACTGCTATTGGATGCGGGGGCTCGCAGGAGGGCGCTGCGATCCATTTTAGCGGACTTGCTTTCGCCCTGTCCATTATTAGTCGTGGTCTGTTGGCTAGACCCATCCAGTTGTTGAGCCTGCTTTTTCAAATAATTCTTAAAGACATCCTTGCCGACAGCTGTAGTAGCAGAAATGAATACGTTGCGGCTGCTGTCTTCCGGTACCTTGTTGGGTGCTAATATGCTTGCACCTTGCAATTTTTCACCTCCTTTCGATTATTAATCCCCTTCTTAAGGGGTCAGGGCCGGAAACTGCTGATTACAATTCCCGCCGCTCACCCATTGGGATTAGGGGTTGCTACTGGTAACCAACATCTTACGGGTAACTGATGCCGCCTTATTGCGGTCCATATTCTGCAGCACCTCGGCAGCGGTATCTGGCTCCATTTCCCCCAATATGCCTATGACATCTTCATCCTTAAGACGCCCCAAAATGTCGGCCGCATCCTTCACCTTCATTTCGCCAAAATATTGAGCGATGTCCTTGTAGGCCGCAACTTTGTCGGTAGTGCTGGAACTGCTGCTCGCATTCTGCAGATCCAGCAGCCGTTGGGACACCTTATCCATCTCTTCTTTGGCCTGGTTTTGCGTTAGTTTACTCTTCTGCAGCTGCCCCTGCGTGCTCTTAAGCTCGTCCTGGAGCTGCTCCATTTCCTTCTCCTTTTGATCGACGCTCTTTTGCAGCCGCTCATTTTCCTGATTGGCTTTAAGCAAGGCCGGGTCGATTTTAACTTCGTCCTTGGGAGCAAAATACTGACCGACCAGCGGCAAAGACGGCAAAAACCGGGGCGCCTCTAAAATCCCCGAACGCAACAGGACATAGATAGCTCCGGCCATTACCAATAGTATTAAGATGATCAGAATAAGGATCTTGATTATTCTCTTCATCGTTCTCCCCTGTTTTATAATTCTCTTCCGGCTGCCCATTGCAGAGTCTTCCTCAACTATTATGCCTGCGATAATGCCCGGTATTGGCAACTTCGTCGATCAGCTTCTGTTCTTCCAGCTGCAGTTCGTGCAGGTAGCGCAGCCAGGCCTTTTCCTTAAGTTTCTCCATAGTCCGGGTTTCCCTTTTCTTCTCCAGGAGCTCTAGTCGACACTCTTCCACAACTTGTTCGGCCTGAATCAGCTTCAGTTCCTGTTCTTGAATGGAGGCGGTCATTACCGGAATATACTCTTTGATAATCAGAATCCGTTCAAATGGCTCCGAGGACTGGATCAAAATCCGTACCGAAGCCTGCATATTGGCCAGACGTTCCATCATCACGGCCAATTCATCGGCTATACTATCACGCACAAAGCTTGCACGCTGGAGTTCCTCCCGTGCAAGTTGTTCCTGACGCATTGCAATTGTCAATTTAGTTTGAAGCCTGAATTGAAAGGCCTTCATAAACTACCTCATCGGCTAACTGCCCGGTCCAACTGGGTCACGGTATCAACATAGGTAACCTCTTCATAGATGCCCTGCCGCAAAAATTTATGGCAATTGTCGATCAGTGATATCGATTCATCGATCCGGGGATTCGAGCCCTTCTTGTATGCACCAATATCGATAAGATCCCGGGCCTCCTCATAGGTTGCCAGCAAGCTGCGAAAACGATTGGCACTGGCCAGTTGCTCCGGAGCAACCACATCGATCATTACCCTGCTTATACTATTTAAAATGTCAATGGCCGGATACATGTTTTGTGCCGCCATACTTCGGCTGAGCGCAATATGTCCATCGACAATTCCTCTGACGGCATCGGTGACCGGTTCATTCATGTCATCACCTTCTACCAGTACCGAATATAAACCGGTGATGCTTCCCCTCTCAGAGGTGCCCGCCCGCTCCAGTAATTTGGGCAGCAAAGCGAATACTGAGGGAGTATATCCCCTGGTTGCCGGCGGTTCTCCGATGGCCAGACCTACCTCGCGTTGCGCCAGCGCAAACCTGGTCAGTGAATCCATCAGCAGCAATACATCCATACCCTGATCCCGAAAATATTCAGCAATACTGGTAGCTACAAAAGCCCCTTTTAATCTCACCAATGCTGGCTGATCGGAAGTGGCTACTATTACCACAGATTTAGCGAGACCTTCCTCTCCCAAATCCCTTTCTAAAAACTCTCGCACCTCGCGGCCTCGTTCTCCCACCAGAGCTATCACATTGATATCGGCTTCGGTATTCCTGGCTATCATCCCGATCACGGTACTCTTGCCTACGCCACTGCCGGCGAGTATCCCCATACGCTGACCTTTACCCAGGGTGATGAGGCCATCAATAGCCCGCACCCCCACCGGCAATACCTCGCTTATCCGTTGACGAGTCAGGGGATTGGGCGGGGTATTCATGACCGGATAAGTTACTTCTGATTTTATCCTACCTTTATTATCGATAATTTCACCCAAACCATTTAGGACTCTTCCTTTAAGTTCCATGCCTACCTGTACCCGCAGGGTGCTGCCGGATGCCAGAAGTTCACTGCCTGGCCCGATACCTTCGAGATTTCCCAGGGGCATCAACAGAATTTTTCTATCCTTGAAACCAACCACTTCCGCCGGAATCATTTGACGATCGGCATAATTGCTTTTCACATAACAAAGCTCGCCCAGACGTACCCTGGGCCCGGTTGCTTCCAGGGTCAGGCCAATAGCTTGAGAGATCTTGCCTTTTAACTGACAGACCGGAGTTCTCGAAATGGCATCTATGTATTTTTCCATGGGCAGAAGGCTCTGTTGTTCACTCATCTCCGCTCACTTCCCGCACGGCCTGTTCTACACCGCTGATCCTGGTTTCCATTCTGGTATCTACTGAACCGCCCAGGCTTTCCAAGGAACACCCCCCCGGGGAAATTCTGTTGTCAGCACGAAAATCCAGATTAACATCACTGCTGCCGATATCAAAAAAGGAATCGCTTTGGGTGATGGTAAGGATTCTCTCCAGATCTTGCGGGTTGACATAAACCGTTATATTGTCGGGATGATCCAGAAAATCGATGGCTTCTCTCAGAACATTAACGATGAAATAGGGGTTGGTAGTCAATTCGCTGGCAATCACCTTTTTGGCTATGGCCATTACCAGACGCATCATGTCCGATTCACATGACCTCATCATTTGGATCTTGAGTTGGCGGGCCTCTTCGAGCAATTCCTGGCTCTGTTGGAACGCCGCAAGACGGTCTGATTCTATATCTTCTTCAGCCTTTTTCAGGCCTTCTTCATAGCCCCGCTTCTGATTGCTGGTCTTCAGTTCCGTCGCCTCGGTCTCGGCCTGTGACCTAATCAGATCGGCTTCTTCCTGGGCATTGGCAATAATCGCTCTGGCTTCATCCCGGGCCTTCTGCAGCAGATCCATTACCATAGCTTCGGTTTCGTCGAGTACATTTTTACTTTCTATCTTTAGCTGTTCCAGCTCTGCTTTTTCCAACTCCAGTTGGCTGGGTTGATCCGGTTCTTCCAACTTTAGCCCGTCATTGGTTTCTTCCGGTAATTCCAGAACCTCTATCTCGGCATTGAAATCCCTCATAACCAAATGCTCTATTAAAATTGGATTCGCCAATACTGCATCATCGTTTTTTATTATCTTAGACAATTACTTCATCTCCTCCACCTCGGGCAATGACTATTTCCCCTGTTTCCTCAAGGCGGCGGATGATGTTGACAATGCGCTGCTGAGCCTCTTCTACATCGCGTAACCTAACCGGGCCCATGAACTCGATATCCTCACGCAGCATATCCGAAGCTCGGCTGGACATGTTGCGGAATATCTTCTGGCCTACCTCGTTGCTGGCTCCCTTCAAGGCCAGGCCCAGATCCTGTGATTCTACCTCACGCAGTACTCTCTGTACTGAACGGTCATCTATCATTACGATATCCTCGAATACGAACATCAGCTTCTTAATCTCTTCAGCCAGTTCCGGATCCTGCACCTCCAGGGCTTCCATAATGGTCTTTTCAGTTCCGCGGTCCACGCGGTTGATAATCTCAACCACTGATTTTATGCCGCCGGCGGCAGTAAGTTCCTGTGGAGCAATGGAAGAAAGTTTGCGTTCCAGAACTTTCTCCACCTCTTTGATAACCTCGGGCGAGGTGGTATCCATAATAGCTATGCGTTTGGCCACTTCAGCCTGTCTTTCTGGCGGCAGAGCCGATAAAATCAAGGATGCCTTCTCCGGCTCCAGATACGCCAGAATTAGAGCGATGGTTTGTGGGTGTTCCTGCCCGATAAAGTTTATCAACTGGGACGGTTCGGTCTTGCGCATAAAATCGAAAGGCCGAACCTGAAGCGAAGCTGAAATACGTCCAATAATCTCGGCCGTCTTCTGCTCACCGTATGCTCTTTCGAGAACATCCTTGGCATAGCCTATACCGCCCTGACCAATAAACTTGCTGGCCAGACACATCTCGTAGAATTCCAAAAAAATCTCATCCGCCTTGTCGGTGGAAACCTGTCGTACATTGGCAATCTCAAGTGTTAACTGTTCTATTTCATCATCATTGAGGTGTTTGAATAACTTGGCAGATTTTTCCGGGCCGATAAATATCAAAAAATTGGCCGCCTTCTGTTTGCCGGAAAGTCCCTTTTTACTCGATGCTGATGCGTTTGCCATTGCCTCACCTCAAATCTTCAATAAGCCAGGTCTTGAGTACCTGGGCAGCATTCTCCGGATTGTCATCGATAAGCTTGTCGATTTCCTGCCTAATCCGCTGCCGCTCTTTTTCTTCCGGCGACATGTCTCTCTCGATAATCTCCTCCAGCGAGATTTCTTCTTCGGCTATTCCTTCGAAGCCTTCGGCCTGGGCTTGTTCGTAAGCGAGTTGTTGTGCTGCCAACTCAGCTTTCTGTTTATCCCTTCTCTGCTTCAACAGCCATATCAGTACAATGATCACCAATGCCAGGAAGACTAACAACCATGGCGCCGCCGGCGATGCCATCACCTTCTGGAATGCTCCCGGGGTAGTGGCTTCCGGTGCAGGTTCGGTATAGAAGTCGATAAAGGCCACCGAGATGCTATCAGCCAGACGAACATCTTCGTCCTGGCGGTTTTCTCTCAAACCACAGGCAGTAGCCACCATGCTGCGGACCTTATCCTCTTTTTTCTGCTGTGTTTCGCCCATCGTGGCATTCTTTACTGCGGCGTTATTGACAAATACCGACACCGTCAGATAATCATATTTGACATCACCAATCTGAAAGTCGGTAACCGTCTCGGTCTTGTTGAGGTCATAATTGCGGGTCTTTTCACTCTTGTCGTAGGTGGAGGTACCCCCACCATTATCAGCCTGGGTATACTGGGGTATATTGGTATCCGTTCCGGGAACATTGGCCTGGGTGGTTTTAGTCTCGGTACCGGATTCCTTCTTGATGTTTTCACTAACCACAAAGGGGCCATCGGGGTCATGGGTGTACTTCTCATCGAATTGTTCGCGATCATTGAAATTGAGTTCGGCATTCACCCGAACAACTGAATTGTTTTTGCCCAGGGCCTTATCCAGCATGGTCTGGATGGCTTCCTGTTTGTCTTTTTCGAATTGTTTCTTCATGGCCAGCTGGGTCCTGACGATCTCACTGACTGACTGCTGCTGTTCTTCGGCATCCGGCATATCCTCGGACACCAGGTTGCCGTCCTGGTCAACTATAACCACATTCTCAGGCGAAAGTCTCTCTACACTGTTGGCCACCAGATTAACAATTGCCTGCACTTCTTTGGGAGTTAGCTTTTCTTTCTCTTTAGTGTTTATGACCACCGAGGCTTTGGGATCTTCTTGAGTATCAGAAAACAATGATTCCTCCGGCAAGGCCAGATTGACCTTGGCGGCCTTTATCTTGTCCAGGCTCTGAATAGTACGGGCGAGTTCGCCCTGTAAAGCCCTTTGATATTTAACCTTCTTGTCGGTCTGGGTCTCACCAAAATTGGTAGTAGCGAAGAGTTCAAACCCTGCTTCACCGCTGGGCAGGTTTTCTGCGGCTAGTTTCAGACGAGTAGAATCCTTGATATCAGGAGCTACCATGATGGTGGTCCCATTGTTTTCCAGCTGGTAGGGTATCTTCAATTCATCCAGTTTTTCAGTGACTGCGGAAGCGTCCTTCTGATCAAGCTCGGTATATAAGACCTCATAGGGAGTAGTATTGTTGCTACGTAAAGTCAAGAATACTATTGCTACGATTAAAACCAGAACAATTGCGGAAAATAATACCTTGCGGTTAAGGGAAAGCTCCGACCATTTTTCCCTCACCTGCTGGCCTGATTGCCGAGCTCTTTCCACCCAAGTCTCCATATTATAACTCCCCAAATAAACTACATCTGAATGCGCATGATCTCTTGATAGGCTTCTACTATTTTATCTCTAACCTGAATAGTAAGTTGCAGAGCAAGGTTGGCCTTCTCATAAGCGATTACCGTGTTATGGAGATATTCTTCATCACCCAATGCCAGCTTCTGCCCGCTGGCTGCGGCTTCTTTCTGAAGATCATCAACTTCCTGCATGGCATCTTTTAGATAGGAAAAAAAGCTCTCACCTGATCCGGTTTTTTGAGAGCTGTTGTCGGTATGTACTAGTGAATCGGCATTTACCCCTTTTAACCCCAAGTTGCTAATGTCGCCAGCCTTCATTTATCCGACCCCTTCCTATCTTCCAATTGCTAAAGCCTTGGTCGCCATCGCCTTGGCCGACTCAATGACTTTAGCATTAGCCTCATAGGCTCGAGTAGCAGAAATCATATTGGTCATTTCCTCTACAATGTTGACATTGGGATAGTTAACATAACCCTTCGCATCAGCTTCGGGATTACTGGGATCATATACCTTTCTTAAAGGGGACTCTTGTTCACTTATCTCACGGATTTCTTTAACCCTGACCCCATAGCCAGTCGCCGCTACCTTCTGCTGTTCCTTCAGCAAGTTGGCAAAATTTCCGATAACCGGATTGTTGCTGTTATTCTGGTTATCAACATCGTTGCGGGCCTCAAAAACCACTACCTGCCGGCGGTAAGGCCCGGTCCCATTGGCTCTGCGAGTAGTCTCAACATTAGCCATATTGCTGGAAATGGTATCCATTCTTAAACGTTGCGCGGTCATTCCTGAAGCGCTTATATCCATACTATCCAAAAAACGCACCTGATTACCCCCTTCCGGTTATGGCCAATCTGAGCAGGGTAAGCTCCTCACCCATGCTCTGGGAAACAGCGTCATACATGATCTGGTTCTTAGCTAGTTTAGCAGATTCGACATCGATATCAACATTATTTTCATCATTGCGATAGGACAAGTCTTCCATCACTCTGATTTCGGGCACAGCAATGCCGACCGATTCTTCAGTAAGTGGAAAATGGCGGGAGTCGTTCGCCTTTAATCTGGCTTTACCGGAATTTCCTTGCAGGACCTTCTTCAGGTTTTCTTCGAAAACAACTTCTCTTCTCTTAAATTTTGGTGTATCAACATTGGCAATATTATCAGCAATAACCTCGTTTCTCAGAGCAGCTACATCCATAGACTTGTTCAGCATCCATTGTGCAGGAGAATTAAATAATCTTTCCAGCATGTAATCACCCCCAGGGCTATATTTACCCATCAGTATTTCTTCTACTTAAGTTGGCGATTTCCTGCATTAGATGAAAATTTTTATGTTTATATTGTATAATTTAACAAAATGGCTGACCATTAGACATAAGCCAGCCATTTACGAATTTAAACCTACTGTTATAAGCTCAACTAGTTTGACTTTTTCAGTTCGGCAAAGAGATAGTCATTGAGCACCCGAATATACGTACCCTTCATCCCCAGCGAGCGCGACTCAATTACTCCAGCACTCTCAAACTTTCGCAGGGCACTCACTATTACCGAACGGGTTATACCTACTTTATCGGCAATACGACTGGCAACCAACAGCCCTTCTTTGCCGTTGAGTTCCGCCATAATATGTTCGATGGCCTCTTTCTCCGAATAGGACAGCGTAGCTAAAGCAATTTGAACCGAGGCTTTTTTGCGCGCTTCCTCTTCGACCCGCTCCGAACGCATACGCATGATCTCATTGGCCACAACAATCGCGCCATACTCTGCCAGGACGGTATCCTCATCGCAGAATTCCCGTCCCTCCCGCATCAAGATCAGAGTCCCTATCCGCCTGGCTCCGCCGAACACTGGACTGATCGACCAGATATGCTGTGAGCAGTCACAACTGACATTATTGGGATTAAAAACGCATTTTCTTCCATCTTCCAGGATTATATTGGTCTTGGTCTCCTGCAGGTTCATCAGCTCCTGATTGAAACTCTCTGGAAAACGCTCAGCATGGTTCATCAGGTGCTCAATCTCAGTGCAGGTAGCATTGGGCATAAAGGCATAGCCGCCAATCTGCCCTCTCCGCCCCACGATGAATACGCTGCACTCAAGATTCTGGGACAGAACTTCGGCAATCTCTATGAAATTTACCGGATTACCTCCAATTTTTTGAAGGATTTTGTTGATAGCCCTGGATTTCTCCAACAGTGTCTTACTCATTGCTTTCCCCCCATGAACTTATAATATATATCGGCTTAAATCATCATCCGCTACAATTTGATTCAATTTTTTTGCCACATATTCAGCATCGATCACTACTTCCTGGTCCTGCATTTCAGCAGCATTGAACAGAAGTTCCTCCAGCACCTTCTCCATTACTGTATGGAGTCGACGTGCACCAATGTTCTCAGTGCGGGCGTTTACTTCGTAGGCGATCCGCGCCAGTTCATCTATAGCTTCATCAGTGAAAATGGTGCGGACATTTTCCGTCCCCAATAATGCACAGTATTGTTTGATCAATGAATTATAAGGCTCCACCAGGATCCGTTTCAGATCCTCCCGGGTCAAGGCCTCCAATTCAACCCGAATCGGGAAGCGGCCCTGGAGCTCCGGAATGAGATCCGAAGGCTTGCTGATGTGAAAGGCTCCGGCAGCAATAAATAAAACATGATCTGTTTTGACCGGACCGTATTTGGTAACTACGGTTGATCCTTCGACAATGGGCAAAATGTCTCGCTGCACACCGCCCCTGGATACATCTGGCCCGTATGAGTTTTCTTTGCCGGCAATCTTGTCTATTTCATCCAGAAATATTATGCCGTCCTCTTCTACCCGTTTAATGGCTTGTCGATAAACCTCATCCAGATCGATCAGGCGCTGGGCCTCTTCATGACTCAGTATTTTTCTGGCTTCTTCCACCGTGATCTTGCGTTTTTTCTTGCTCTTGGGAACCAAATTCCCGAACATGTCCTGGATGTTGATCCCCATCTCTTCGACCCCGGAGCCGGATATTATCTCCATGAACGAGGTGTTTTTCTCTTCCACCTCTATCTCGATAACCTCGTTCTCCAATTCCATGCGGACTAGCTTCTGGCGCAGAATCTCCCGTTTTTCTTCAACCGCTTTGCTCCTGGTCTCAAGGTCGTCATCTTGCTCTCCTTCATCACCGCTCTGTCCCAATAAAAACTCCAGGGGATTCCGGCTGGCCCGGGGCTTCTTTTTAGGCAAGGGCAGAAGGTAATCAATGATGCGTTCGTCAGCCAATTGTCGTCCTTTATCGGCAACTTCCTCCAGTTTATCCTGTTTAACCATGCGAATGGAGGTTTCCAGCAGATCACGCACCATGGAATCGACATCCCGTCCCACATAACCGACCTCTGTAAATTTGCTGGCTTCAACCTTGATAAAAGGCGCCTTAACCATCCGGGCCAGGCGCCGTGCGATCTCGGTCTTGCCGACACCAGTAGCTCCGATCATAATGATATTCTTGGGATAGATCTCTTCCTGCAGCTCAGGCGGCAGCTTCTTACGACGATAACGATTGCGCAGAGCAATGGCCACTGCCTTTTTGGCCTCCTGCTGTCCAACTATATATTTATCCAGTTCCTCCACAATCTCCCGTGGTGTAAGATTATGCAATCTTCAACGCTCCTTACCCAAGAAATTAACCACAGATACACACAGATTCTTAGCCACAGATGAACACAGATAAAGTATCAATGTGTTATGGAAATATGGAAATATTCCTATATAAAAAGTCTATTGGAAACTAATTAACCAAGGTAATTCCTGTACAAAAGCAGCCTCACTACCTTATTAGCGAATATCGTTAGAAACCCTATCGGCTCGGTTTTAGTCAGTAATTCCCCGAAAAAATCTGTGTTAATCAGTTCAAATCCGTGAAAATCTGTGGTTAATTCCCCTGTTACTCTACGACCTCGACCGAGATATTCTCATTGGTGTAGATACAGATTTCAGCTGCGATTTTCAATGCTTCGACCGCTATGTCCCGGGCAGCCAGATCGGTAAACCTGGCCAGGGCACGGGCTGCAGCCAGCGCATAGGAACCACCGGATCCGATAGCGGTGATGCCATCATCTGGTTCGATCAATTCACCGTTGCCGGAGATAATAAACATCTTTTCCTGGTCCGCAACGATGAGCAAGGCCTCCAGCTTGCGCAGAACCCGGTCTGACCGCCACTCCTTGGCGATGTCCACCGCGGCACGAGTGAGATTGCCGCCCGCCTGCTTCAGCTTTTCTTCAAATTTGGCGAAGAGGGTGAAAGCATCAGCCACTGCCCCGGCAAAACCGGCCACAACCTTGCCATCATATAGTCTCCTGATCTTACAGGCGTTACTTTTCATTATGGTATTTTGGCCGAAGGTCACCTGACCATCTCCGGCTATGGCCGTCTGGTTGCCCCTCTTTACAGCAACAATGGTGGTTGCTTCAAACATCTTCTACCTCCGTGGATGAGTGTCATTGTAAATGGTCTTAAGATTGTCCCGAGTTAGATGAGTATATATCTGAGTAGTGGACAGCTTGATATGTCCTAGCAGTTCCTGTACTGACCGCAGATCTGCTCCATTATTCAGCATATGAGTTGCAAACGAATGCCGCAAGGTATGTGGACTGATAGCCTGATTTAATGCTATTTCCTCCATATATTTATCAATAATATTTCTGATACTCCGCTGAGAAATACGTTGTCCCGATTTATTGAGGAAAATAGCCGGGCTGGACGGACTGGCTTTTCTGGCCAGAGCCAGCCGACCGTGATTTATGTAATCCTGCACCGCCTGTCTGGCTTGCTTGCCGATGGGTACTATCCTTTCCTTATTGCCCTTACCCCTTACCTTGATCAGTTCTTCCTCCCAATTGATATCATCGAGATCAGCCCCTACCAGTTCACTGACCCGCAGGCCGCAGGCATATAGGACCTCCAGGATAGCAACATCCCTTTTGCCTGCCGGTGTTGACTTATTGGGAGCATTCAGGAGCATCTCCACCTCGGTCGGGTAGAGGAAACGCGGGAGCTTTTTGTCCTGGCGGGGGGTACTGACTGCCGCAATCGGATTATTAGGCAGGATGTTTTCACGGCAGAGATACTTTACAAAAGAACGCAAGGCCGCCAGTTTTCGCGACATGGTCGCCCGGCTCAGTCCCTGCTGCTGCAGATAAGTCAAGTATTCTCTAACCGATTTGTGATTGAGATAGTCGCTGTTTACATTCTGGATAGTTATTCCGTTTTTATCGGCCAGAAAAGCAAAACACTGATTTAAATCGCTCTTATAGCTGACCAGTGTCATGCGCGAAGCGCTCTTTTCTACCCGTAAATGTTCAAGAAAACTATCAACTTGAGTAAAAAGCATAAATCCCCCTTAATTTTCTATTCTACGGAAAATCCTAACATAAGGAAATTTAAATTACAACTCTTTTAGCAACAATTCTGAAAATTTATGCAGGTCCAATTTTGCACGATCTACATAAGCTTGATAGCGTTCATTCTTATTCCTGACAGGTTCTTTGAGTGAAGGAAGTATACCAAAATTAGCATTTACCGGCTGGAAATGATCAGGTCGCGCGGAAGTAATGAATCCGACCAGTGCGCCAATCATTGTATGGTTACTAATAACCTGGAGTTGTTGCCCTTTTAGTAGTCGCCAGGCATTGATTCCGGCCAGTAAGCCGGTGGCAGCTGATTCCATGTAGCCCTCTACCCCGGTTATCTGCCCGGCAAAAAACACCCCGGGATGGTTCTTCATCTGCAGGGTAGCTTCCAGCAGACGCGGGCTATTGATATAGGTATTGCGATGCATGGATCCGTAACGTACAAAAACGGCCTCTTCCAACCCTGGAATAAGGCGAAATATTCGATTTTGTTCTCCCCATTTTATCCGGGTCTGAAAACCGACCAAGCCGAAAACCCTGCCCTCTTTGTCCTCCTGCCTTAATTGAACAACGGCATAGGGCCTGGTGCCATCTGGTCGGTTCAGGCCTACCGGACGCATCGGACCATACCTCAAGGTGTCCACGCCCCGCCGCGCCATTACCTCGACCGGCATACAGGCATCAAAATAGTGACTGTGGTCCACACCATGACCTTCTTTTATATCAGCGGTTATCAACTCCTGGTAAAAATGATAATACTCTTCCTGGTCCATAGGACAATTGTAGTAATCTTCTCCGCCTTTGCCATAGCGCGAGGCCTTGTAAACCTTGTCCATATCCAGGCTCTCCATGGTCAGGCTGGGAGCAATAGCATCAAAAAAATACAGACTTTCTTCACCGGTGAGGGTTTGCATAAAAGCGGCAAAATGATCGGAAGTTAAGGGACCAGTGGCCACGATGCTTATCTCATCCTCGGGAAGCCTTACTAGCTCCTGGCGGATGATCTCAATGCCAGCTTGCTTTTCCATGCGGTCGCTGACCAGTTCCGCAAACAATTCCCTATCCACTGCCAGTGCAGAACCCGCCGGTACCCTGGCCAGTTCTGCGCACTCCAGCAAAAGAGAACCCAGGTGCCGCATTTCTGTTTTCAGCAGGCCCTGGGCAGTGGTCTCTATTTCCGATTTGAGAGAGTTGCTACAGACCAACTCGGCCAGCCGGTCACTGCGGTGTACCGGAGTATTCCTGACCGGCCGCATTTCCCATAGCCTGACCTCGGCTCCGTGCCGGGCCAGATAATATGCCGCTTCACATCCAGCCAGGCCTCCGCCAATAACATTTACGTGCTGCAGGATTATTCCCTCATTTCCTCAGTATACTTGCATTCGGCATTGTTGCAGACCAGTTGTCCACGGGCAGAACGGCTGACCTTTTCCAGCAGGGCCTCGCCACATACCGGACATTTCTGGCCGGAAGGCTTGTTCCAGGAACGAAATTCACAAGTGGGATAGTTGGCACAGCCATAAAATCTGCGGCCCTTCTTGCTTTTCAAGGCCAGGATCTCTCCCCCGCAATACGTACACTGTACCCCCACCTCTTCATTGACTGATTCGGTATGACGGCAGTCCGGAAAACCGGAACATGCCAGGAACTTGCCAAAGCGCCCGTATTTGACCAGCAGCGGCTTGCCGCATTGCGGACAGTCCTTACCGGCTTCTTCAGGCTTCAGTTCCACCTTCTCTACCAGAGCGGCAGCCCTCTCCAACTCCTCGGCAAAGGGCTCATAGAAATCACGTACTACCTTCTTCCACTCCATGGTGCCTTCTTCGATCTGGTCCAGATTCTCTTCCATACGGGCAGTGAAATCGACCTCCACAATGTTGGAGAAGTTATCGCGCAGCAGATCAACTACGATGAAACCAAGCTCGGTGGGCACGAATTGCTTGTTTTGGCGCTCCACATAATTTCTCTTCAGAATGGTATCGATGATAGGAGCATAAGTGCTGGGCCGACCTATATTATATTCCTCCAGCAGCTTGACCAGGCTGGCCTCGCTATAGTGAGGTGGCGGCTGAGTAAAGTGCTGTTCTGGGTTCAACTCCTGCAATTGAAGCTTTTGGCCCTGTTTCATTTCCGGAAGGCTATTCTTGTTAACCTCATCCTCATTATCATTATAAACTTTTAAATATCCGGCAAATTTCAAGCGGGATGAGGTGGCACGAAAACCATAATCTCCAGCGTTGATCTCCGCAGTTTCCGTATCGTAGACTGCTGCTACCATCTGACTGGCGACAAAGCGCTCCCATATTAATTTGTACAGTCTATGCTGATCCCGGCTGAGATCAGCTTTAATACTGTCTGGAGTTCGTTCCAGTGAAGTAGGCCGAATACATTCATGAGCATCCTGGGCGGTCTTCCTGGTCTTGTGCTGATTGGGCGTCGCCGGAGCAAATTTTGGTCCGTAATGGCTGCTTATATAGGCCAGGGCTTCCTCCTGGGCCACGGCCGCTACCCGGGTGGAGTCCGTTCTGAGATAGGTTATAAGACCCACCGTGCCTTCACGGCCCAGATCCAGACCTTCATACAATTCCTGCGCTACCTTCATGGTGCGTTTGGAATAGAAATTGAGCCGCTTCGAGGCCTCCTGCTGCAGGGTGCTGGTAATGAAGGGTGCAGGAATTTTAGAGGTACGTTCCTTTTTTTCCACCCGGGAGACCACAAAGGAGGCCTGGTTGAGATCTGCTACTATCCGCTCCTTTTCTTCTTCATTGTGAATCTCTATCTTAGCTTTACCCCTATTCATCAAACGAGCGATAAAAGCACTGCCGGCCTGGTCGGCCAGCCTGGCTTCAACCGTCCAGTATTCCTCGCTCTGGAAACCTTCGATCTCTTTTTCCCGTTCACATATGAGCCGTATCACAACTGATTGGACCCGTCCGGCACTCAAGCCCTTCCTCACCTTGCTCCACAACAGAGGACTAAGATTATAACCCACCAATCGATCCAGTACCCTCCTGGCTTGCTGGGCATTTACCCGGTTGCCGTCTATCGGGCGGGCCTTTTTTATCGCCCCCCTGACCGCATCCCTCGTGATCTCGTTGAACTCGATCCGGCATTTGGACCCAGCCGGAATTCGCATGGCATTCTGCAAGTGCCAGGCAATTGCCTCACCCTCCCGATCCGGGTCAGTTGCCAGCAGCACGCGGTCGGCCTTCAGGGCCTCATCCTTGATCTCTTTGAGCAGGTTCCCCTTGCCCCGGATAGTTATATATTGAGGTTCAAAGTCATTGTTCACATCAATGCCCAGTTTGCTCTTGGGCAGGTCCTTGATGTGTCCTACCGAAGCCTTGATTTTGTAGCCCTTTCCCAGAAACTTCCCTAGAGTCTTGGCCTTAGCTGCTGACTCTACGATCACCAGGGTGTTTTCCGCCAATAATCTCACCTCTCCAAACTACTAATGAGTTGCTTTGATCATTATTCTCTATGATTGTTTTATGTAATAATTGCCGGGCAATGCCACAATTATTCCTCTCAGCTCCAGCTGGAGCAGCAATGTACTCAATTGACCGATATTAAACCCGGTCCGCTCCAGTAGAGAATCAAAGTGGCCGGGGTCGTTTGCGATAATCTCCATTATCTGGCTCTCTTCCCCGCTTAAAAAGGACAGGATTGCCTGCTGTGGTTCCTTAGAGACCGGGCCTGCCAGAACTTCGTATTCCTCAATAATATCCGCCAGGGAAGATACCAGCTTGGCTCCCTGTTTAATGAGGTTATTAGTTCCAACACTGGTTTTGCTGTTGATGGGGCCGGGAACAGCAAATACATCCCGTCCCTGTTCCAGGGCAAAATCAGCCGTTATCAATGCCCCGCTCTTTTCCTGGGCTTCAACCACCACTACCCCGCGGCACAATCCGGAGATGATTCGGTTGCGCATAGGGAAATTGCCCGGTTCTGGTCCGGTATGCCGGGGGAATTCGCTGATAACTGCACCATTCGCGGCTATATCGGAATAAAGTTTATCATTTTCCGGCGGATATACTACATCAAGGCCACAGCCTAATACGGCAACTGTTCTGCCAGTTTCCAGGGCACCGCGGTGGGCCTCGCTGTCAATACCCCGGGCCAGACCGCTGACCACCACAATATCCTGCATTGCCAGCTCGCGTCCCAGCTTGCGGGCGGTGTTCCTGCCGTAATAGCTGGCCAGGCGTGATCCGATAATGGCTATGGCGAAACCAGCCAGGCATTCTATTTGCCCCCGGTAATACAAAATATACGGAGGGTTGGGGATATGTCTTAACATGGCAGGATATGCCTCTTCGCCCCAGGAAACTGATCGGATTCCATCCGCCGTCATCTGTCGGAGACGGGCTTCCGGATCACTATCTCTGATACTTATGATATTATCGACCACATCTTTTGCTAGGAATGACGCCTGTAGCTTAGCATTGCTTGCCTCGCAGCAGGCCTGGAAGCTCCCAAAAGTCTCCTTGATTTTCCAGAGACTTTTGGCACCTATGCCATTTATACAATGTAGACTGCACAAATAGGCTTTTTCCTTGTGATCCATCCTATACCTCAGGAATCATTTATTTTCGGTATTAAAGTCTAAAGGTATTGATAACATAAAAACAAATGCAATGCAAGAGCATTTTGTTTGATATGTAATTAGTGCATAATTATTCCTTTTGCCCGTTCCGCATGACCTTGGGAAAATTTTCGTTTCTAAGCCCATCTGCAAGCGGGCAACATACATTTAACCCAACAAAAAAACTGCGGAAAGGAGTGCATATAATGCTGGATGTCCTTGATCGCAAAAACTCCATCGGCAAAAAGATAATCGGCGAGGATAAAGTTGATCCAGGCACCTTCAGCTTCATGGAACCAGGTTGGTGGGTGTTTCATGCTGCTGCAATAACTGGGATATACGTTCTGAGCAACAGAATTTCCCATCGTGGGAACCGGCTTCATTAGCAGCGGAGGGTTATGATCATGAGAATTTATAGCAGCACACCATTGAATTATGTTAATCACCGCCTTGGTTTTCCGGCCGACGAGGAGACCTACTTGGGCGAGGATGTGTATGAAGAGGTCTGGCTCCCGTTCGGCGATGAGAAAGAGGCTGACATTACCCATCTAATCCAGCAAAACCGTCTATAAGATGATTCTTAAGCTATAAAGACCATGCAGCAAAGACAGGCCCGGACTTTTATGTCCGGCCTGTCAATATTATGATTTGAACTCCGCCGTTCTAAGTGTTTCTCGGCCAAATATATCATGAACCCTAACCGCACAACGATTAGACGCCTGGTTTAAAATGGGGATTCTGACCCGGGTAGGTATATGCGGATCATAGTGTCGGTGCTGCCGCCTTATCACCTGCCAATTGGAACGAAAGCATTCGTTATTGTAGTCAGAGTCAATCTCCCAGTAATCAATCAGAACCGGCCAAGCCCAGGCTAATTCCAATCTTGCCCGGTCACTGTTGTGAGGAATGTATTCATCTATTCCTATCTCCAGCCATTGGCATTCACTCCCGCCAGTCTTAAGATACGGACCGTATAGGTTGAATCCGGGCAGATCAGGCGATGCCGCCTCCCCGGCTAAAAGATCCAGGCAGAAGTTTCGGCTTTTCATCTCAAGCAGGCGATAGATCATGGTCTTGATCGCTATACTGTTATTGTCGCAGCTGATCCAATCGCGCCCGGTCAATTCCGCAGCTTCGGCCATGGTCCCGGAACCCCCATAGAAGTCTGCCACCAAATCGCCGGGATCAGAGGCACATTCGATCAAACGACGGAGCAGAGCCACCGGCTTCTGGGTGGGAAACTTTAAATTCTCATAAGCGGTTGGGCTGAGTATCTTGTTGATATCAGTCCACCAATCCTGCAGCATAGCACCTTCTTCATGCAAATGGAATCGATCTCCTTTGACCCTGGTCAGTCCGCGTTGCAGGGTGCCTGCACTGTAGTTTCGGAACTGCGGATGAAAGGTATAATCCTGTCCTTTGCTATACCACAGGATGGTGTCATGTTTACGATGAAAATGGCGCTTACTTCCCGACCCGCCCGTATAACACCAGACGATCTCGTTAATAAAATTAGTTCGGCCAAAGATCTGATCCATGATCACCTTCACATAATGGCAGGCGTGCCAGTCCAGATGCACAAATATACTGCCCTGCTCGGAGAGCAGTTCACGCATTAGGACAAGGCGCTGATATAAATGATTGAGATATGAAGGCAAATCGGGACTGCCGCTATCTTTAAAAACGGTACGCTGCAGCCATTCCTTCTGCTCCCCGTCAACCAGGAGAATCCGTGAGTTATAGCTTTTCTGACTCAAATAGGGCGGATCGATATAAATAAGGCTAATCTTACCACTTTGGCCGGAAGTCGCTAACCAGTGCAGGGAACTCAGGTTATCCCCCTGAATGATATGCTGTCGGGGGACTTCCCCCGAAATACCACCAGGCAAAGGTTCAAACAGGCTATTGCTCTCATACAGGGGATTCGGGTAAATGACACTATTGAGCACATTCACCGCAGCAACAAGCTCCTCCTTCTGCTTGTTGGCCCAATCCAGTATGACTTCGCTGTCAAATATCATCACATCACCACCCTTTAAGGTTCAAGCAAATATTAACATAAAATGGCCCGGGCCCATAGAATTTTTACCCACACCTCATGGCACAAGTAAACAATATGGAATCCGAGCCAATATTATATGCTGTCTCTATTGTTTATAGAGCGGATAGATCTGAAATCTCGATTAGATTATTGGCAGTAAAGGCCGGGGCACTCTGATAGAGCACGCCGGATACATAAACCGTTAAACCTAATATTATAGCGATTAGTGCTACTATAACCATACCACGGACCAACACGCCACCTCCACTCATATATATTTCCTCAATTGTTTCAGGGCCGCCTTCTCCAAACGTGATACCTGGGCCTGTGATATCCCGATTTCCTCTGCCACCTCCATCTGGGTCTTACCGGCAAAGAAACGCAGGGCTACGATGTTCTTCTCACGCTCGTTCAATTTCTTCAGGGCTTCCTTAATACAGATCTCTTCCAGCCAGAGCCCATCGCCATTCTTATCATCACTGATCTGGTCCATCACCAGTATGGGATCGCCGCCATCATTGAAGATGGGTTCAAACAATGAAACCGGTTCCTGAATAGCATCAAGGGCAAAAACCACTTCTTCCCGCGGCAGATCAAGAGCCTTGGCAATATCCGCTACACTTGGCTCAGCTGATTTGTCAGTAACCAATTTTTCGCGTACCTGCAGAGCTTTGTAAGCTATGTCCCGCAAGGAACGGGATACTCGCACCGCATTGTTGTCCCGTAGGTAGCGCCGGATCTCACCGATGATCATGGGAACGGCATAGGTGGAAAATCTAACATTCTGACTTAGATCAAAATTATCTATTGCCTTAATCAAACCTATACATCCTACCTGGAAGAGATCATCCACACACTCTCCTCGATTACTGAAGCGTTGAATCACGCTAAGAACCAGACGCAGGTTGCCCTGAATGAGTTGGCCTCGGGCGCTGGTTTCGCCTGATTGCATGGCCTGGAATAAACGTCGCATTTCTTCATTCTTGAGCACCGGGAGCTTGGAGGTGTTAACGCCGCAGATTTCAACCTTGTTTATCAAATAGTCTAAGCCCCTTCCCCGCGTAGTCTTTATATAAATCATTTACTTTTTTGCTAAATAATATTCGGTACAGGCGGCTTAAAACCAGGAAACTTCGAGGCTCAAAAAAATAAACCCCCACTACTATCAGCGGGAGTCAAGATATCCAAATTAATAATGATCAATTTCTATTTCTAATACCTGTGCTTGATTATCTACTCAATCTTGCGGATCTCCCGTTGCAAACGTCGGAGTATCCGTTTTTCCAAGCGGGAAATATATGACTGGGAGATTCCCAGAATATCCGCAACCTCCTTCTGGGTCTTTTCCCCATCATTGCCAAGACCAAAGCGCAGTTGGATAATGGTCTTTTCCCGGCTGGTTAGTTTGTGCATGGCCTGGTACAAAAGGTTGCGCTCGACCTCACTCTCAATTTTCTTATAGATCATGTCGGATTCCGTGCCCAATACATCTGATAGCAGCAGTTCGTTGCCATCCCAGTCCACATTTAGTGGTTCATCTAAAGATACTTCGGCCCGATTTTTCAGATTGCGCCGGAGATACATAAGTATCTCATTTTCGATGCAGCGGGAGGCGTAAGTCGCCAGTTTGATGTTCTTGCTGGGTTCAAAGGTATTAACCGCTTTGATCAAGCCAATAGTTCCGATGGAGACCAGGTCCTCGATATTGATGCCGGTGTTCTCAAATTTTTTGGCAATGTACACTACCAGGCGCAGGTTGTGTTCGATCAGGGTAGCCTTTACCGTCATATCCCCCTGGGCCAGTCGGGCTATCATCATCGATTCTTCCGGCTCACGCAGAGGTGGTGGCAACACCTCGGTGGAACCGATATAGTGGATGAAGCGGGGCATCCTGCGGGCAAGATAACGTTTCAGCCACAACAGCTTCCATTTATCAAACCAATGCCTGAAATCAACCAATGCACAACCCCCTTATAGTTTTTCCAAAACTGCCGACGGTATCAACATGCGGTAGCTTTCATCAGCACACAAGCGATCACGGTACAGGGCTACTACCAGATCATAATGAGCAATGCATCGCTTGCCGGTATCGACCACTACCTCATCAGCCCGGATGCCTAATAGAATCCCATTTTTCTGACCGATGGACTGAAATGGGATCAGACGCAAACGATGAGCCCATCTGCTTCCAGTCAGGTTGTTAATCAATTCGTTTTCGCTGATTCCCGCTTCAATTGCCAGCTGAAAATCCCGGGGCAAACAATCCTTGAGCAGACTATATTCAGCTACCAGCACCGGGCGGTTGGTCAGAGGATCCCGCAGTGAATTACCGGTGTCCAGGAATCCACATCCACTGCAGCGCTCACTGTCAAAGCGCATTTCAACATTGAAAGTTAGAATCCCCGGCACGATTCTCTCCGCCAGAAATTTTCCTCCGACCTTGCCCAGCATCACAACCAGCAACGCTGCTCCCGTAAGCCATAACAACGAAGGATTAGCCATGTTTCCCATGGTCCGGCCCAGATTGGGCAAAGCCATAACCGCCCCGGCCGCAAAAAAACTTATGCAGTAAAAATATAACATTTGCCGGATAAATAACTTCCATCCGCTTGGGTAGAAAGCTACCACCAGCATCAACCCGGAGAACCCCAGCTTGGCCGGCAGGCTGTACGCGAGAGAATCCGGCCAAATCAGAAGGGCACAGGCATAAATGGCACCCAGCACTGCCGCCAGAATCACCCGGGGGTAATTCATATTGCTAGCTGACAAACGGCCGGCCGCCAGTAGAATAACGAAATCCATTATAAAATTGACTATAAAGGTGATATCCAGATATACCTTGGCTGCTGGCAGGTTCCTCACCGCTTCCGGGTTGTCTGACCCACAATATTCCAGGGCAACCACGCTTAACAATAGGCCATTGCTTAGCTAGTAGTTTTCCCAAATTATACCGTGTGACGGGTGAGTAATTTGTCTTAATAAAAGTCAGCCAGGCAATTATTTAAGGGTAAAATAATACAAGAAATGCATACTTCCGGGCGCATCCATAAAAAAACCGGAACCTTGCGATTCCGGTTTTTAATAGTCTATGTAGGGTACTATCTGCCTCTACGCAGGAAAGGCGGTATGTCCATGTCTGTCGACCTTTCATCGCCACGATTAAGAAAGGTCGTGGGAGATTCTATCACCCGGGATGATCTCGGGCTGCGGGCCTCATTGACCGAAGCCGCCCGCGGCGGCGGACTGAAACCGGTGGCTATGACGGTAAACCTGATCTCATCCTGCATATCCTCATCAATTGCAGCACCGAAGATTATATGGGCCTCGGGGTCAGCAGCCTGATGAATAATGTCCGCTGCTTCCTGGATCTCGTAGAGGGTAAGATCGTTGCCACCGGTAATGTTGTAGAGAACCCCGCGAGCTCCTTCAATGGAGGTTTCCAGCAAGGGACTGGAGATCGCCATGCGGGCGGCTTCAGCAGCCCGATTTTCTCCGGAAGCCCGGCCGATTCCCATCAGAGCGGAGCCGGTGTTTTTCATGATCGTCTCGACATCAGCAAAATCACAATTGATCATAGCATGAACGGAGATTATGTCGGATATGCCCTGCACCCCTTGGCGCAGGATCTCATCGGCAATCTTGAAGGCTTCATTGAAGCCAGTATGTTTATCCACCACCTGGAATAGGCGATCATTGGGAATGATGATCAAGCTGTCAACTTCGTCGCGCAGCAATTGAATGCCGGCGTCTGCCTGTTGACGTCTCTTATGTCCCTCAAAGGTAAATGGTCTGGTTACGACTCCTACAGTCAATGCGCCTAGTTCCCTGGCTATCCTGGCTATTATTGGCGCCCCGCCCGTTCCGGTCCCACCGCCCATACCTGCAGTGACAAATACCATATTGGCCCCCTGCAGGGACTTCTTGATCTCATCAGAAGTCTCTTCGGCCGCCCTGGCACCCTTATCGGGATCCGCCCCGGCACCCAGACCCTTGGTCAGCTTCTCGCCCACTTGAATCTTGGTTTCAGCCCGGGATAAATACAGCGCCTGCGCATCGGTATTTACCGCTATGAAATCCACTCCTTTAAGCCCGGCTTCAATCATACGATTGATCGCATTATTTCCGCCCCCGCCTACTCCGATTACCTTGATTACAGCAAATTGCTGCATCTCTACGTCAAAGTCCAACGGCATATCCTAAACCTCCCTTAAGCCTTTTACCTGAACAAATCCTTGATCCAGTCACTGATACTATTCTTTATTCCTGAAACGCCCTTCTCCTTAACCTGATAACGCGCACCTGAATTATTAGCAGCAAAAATGAGCCCGCCCAGTACTGCTGCATTTTGTGGGCTGCTGAAATCAGCTCCCATGCCTCGGATGTTATCCGGTATGCCTATTCTGACTGGCATGTTATAGTATTCTTCCATCACATCACAAATTCCTGCCAGTTGTGCTGCCCCTCCACTGATTACGATTCCTCCCGGTAGCCGGTCCCAGGATGCCATCTGGGTCAATTCGGAGTAGATTATCTCCATCATTTCATTGACCCTTGCTGCTACTATTTCCGCCACCATCCTTTGTGAAACCTGCTGGGCATCCTTGCCCTGCAGGTTCTTAACATTTATAGAAACCTCTTCCTTGGCCATCTCAACACGAGCGACTCCATATCTCTCCTTGATGCGAGCAGCTTCCTCCGGGGAAGTTCGCAGAATAATAGCCAGGTCTTTGGTTATATATTCATCACCCAGGGGCAACACCGAGGTATGCGTAATGGTTCCTTGCTGAAACAGGCTGATTTCAGTGGTTCCAGCACCAATATCCAACAGCAGAACCCCCATGTCGCGTTCAGTCGGAGACAGCACAGCTTCTCCGGTAAGCATTGGATTATATACGATCTGGTTGATATGTAAATTGATCCGGTTGGAACTGCGCTGCAAATTCTGCACTGCAGCAGTGGCAGCAATTATGATAGTAACTTCTGCTTCCAGTCTTCCGCCAACCATCCCTACGGGATCCCGCACTCCATCAAAGCCATCCACTATATATTGTCTCTCAATCGTCTGCAGGATGGTCTTATCTGGCGGCAAAGCTATACTGCGGGCAGAATGCAGCACTCTCTCCTTATCTTCCATGGTAATCTCATAATTAGGGTTGCTTACTGCTACCATGGCATGATTACTGACAGCACTTACACTGACCCCGGAAAAACCGAGCAGGGTACTCAAAACCTCCACACCGGTGAGTCTTTCCAATTCATTCAGGCATTCGTTGATAGCCCTGGCGGTACTCTCGATATCGACGATCTGACCCTTTCTGACGCCGGCTGAAGGAACGTGGGCTAATCCCAACACGTTAAGATCCTGGCCATAGTATACTTCGGCCAGGGCAGCTTTTATGGTACTGGTTCCTATGTCGAGAGCAACGACCGTGTTTCGCTTTTTAATAACAAAGCACTCCCTACCTGATACTCCTTTTCTAAAAATACCACATACAAGGAATTATTCCTTGTAGTTTAACAAAAATATCTTTAGTATTTTTTCAATAGATATCGACGAATAACGCCCAGATTTTGGAATATTCGCACTCCAAAAACCACGACCGCCGCCATGTATAACTCAACACCAAGGCGGTCTCCCAGATAGGCCAATCCCGCCGCCAATAAGGTATTTACAATAAATCCGCTGATAAACACGATGTTGTCAAAACCATCCTCCATATAACCGCGGATTCCGCCGAAGACCGAATCCAGAGCGGCCAAAACGGCAATCGACATATATTTGGCATATAACAGCGGGATCAGGAAAGGCATTTTAAGCCCTATTATTAATCCTATTAGCAAACTGAACAATACTACCAGCCACATACTATCGTTCCGCCTTTTCCGTATGTTCTACCGGAGTAACATAAGTGAATTTTATCTTTCCATTATAGGCATCCATCTCAATTTTACTCGATTTCTGGACATGGATTGGATAACCCAACAACCTCATGGTCCCCAGCCATCCACCCTGCAGTTCCATACCGGAAACCAACATGTCGGGATTGCCTACGGCCTTCATGACGAAAGGCGGTGCAATTCGATTGGTATTGACCAGAATCATGGTGCCAGCGCAACGAATTTCTGACATGGCAGTAATTCTCTCACCGTTGATCGAAATCGCCTCGGCGCCCGAAGCCTTCAACTCGTTCACCAGGAACAAGAGATCCTGGTCATGCACGATAAAACTGTTGGGATTGTCCCCATTCTGCATATTACGGGGAATATCATTAACCGTAATAATTACACCAGCACCCTTTACCGGCAGTAACCCGGCGAACAGGCTGTTTCGCTGCAATTCATCCTGTAGATCAGCCGTAGCTTGATTGTTTTCCCTTACGTTGTTCAACTGGCTGCGGAGGGACAAGACCTCCTCCGCCATGGCATCACGCTCTGAAGTTACCGATTTGAGCTTTTCTGCCAGTACCTCAACCCTTTCCTGCGGGTATTGTTCATTATAGGTAGTTGTAGTCTTAAACTGAATGGCTATCATAATTCCCAGCACCAGGCATACAACTGCTATCGTAGCCTGCGCTCCCCTGGTTCGCATTTCCATCACCTTCTGTTAGTAATTATCTACTCAGCCTGATGCCCCGGTTTTGATCACCGGCTGACCCTTGAATCTCAAATCCACGTATTCCAGAACATCCTGTCCCTTTCCAGACATCTCCTGTTCCAGCTTGAAGGTTTGTTCCAGAAAATTGATCTTTTCTTTCAGGCGGCTGTTATCTCCCCACCTTACTTCAGTACCGGATGCGGTGTAAATGGTAACCTCATTTTTGCCTGCATCATAGAAAAACTCGGAAATCTCTTTTCTCTGCCCGGCAGATATATCTTCCCATATGGCAGTAATTATCCTCATCCCCTGGGGATATACTTCCTGTCCCAGATTAATATATCTAGGCAGGCGATTAAACGTCACAACCGGGTAGTTTACCAGCGACAGTTCCGTAGCCTTGTCTATACAGACCCCATCCCGGTCAATACAGACAAGAGAACCTCGGAAGGGAACCAAAGCCCAGATCTTTCTCTCTTCAATCCTGATTTCAATCTGACGGGGCAGATGCCGGATAATGCTGGCATTTCTCACCAGGGGATGAAGCTTGACGGCCCGGGCAGCCTCATTTTCGTCCAAAAGAAAGATGTTGACCCCTTTTTCAATGCCGGACATATGGATTATCTCATCCGCCTGAACCCGGTCAGCACCGGTTACATATAGCTTGTCTACCTTAAAAAAAGAACTGTGCAAAAACAAATAAAGACAAAGCACCAATAGTAGTATGAACAGGGAGGTTTTAAAGAAAAAACGACGACCTGAAGCAGTAGTCATGTCCATCTCCCATCACCACAATAACTGTCACGATTATAGCAAAAAAAAAAAATAAAAGCATTAATATATTTGCCAATAATATGAACCTGGTAAAATGTGATTATTTATTTATTGGCGGGAGATGTTTGCCCCTATTTCCAGTAGCTTTTGGTGTATCTTGTCATAACCGCGGTCGATGTGTTCCACCCGGGAGATGGTAGTCTTGCCTTCTGCAAACAATCCGGCCAGAATAAGGGCAGCGCCCGCCCGCAAATCAGTGGCTTCCACCGAAGTTCCCTGGAGTCTTTTTCTGCCCTTGATTATAGCAACCCGGCCCTCTATCTTGATATCTGCCCCCATACGCTTGAGCTCCTGAACGTGCATAAAACGGTTCTCAAAGATAGTCTCGACGATGACACTTGTTCCAGTCACAGAAGCCAGCAGGGTCATCATCTGGGCTTGCATGTCGGTGGGGAATCCCGGGTAAGGCATGGTTTTGAGGTCGGTGGGACGAAGATTATCATGACCTATGATCCGAATACCTGAGCTCCAGGTGTTTATTTCCATACCGATCTCCCTCAGCTTGGCTATCAGAGGCTGAATATGCTCCGGAACCACATTGTCGATCCATACGTCCCCCCGGGTAATGGCAGCTGCAGTCATAAAAGTGCCGGCTTCGATCCGGTCGGGTATAACCGTATGTTCCACTCCATCCAACGATTTGACCCCTTCAATGCGGATGGTGTCCAGTCCGGCTCCCCTGATCCGGGCGCCCATACGATTCAGAAAATTTTGCAGGTCTACTATCTCCGGTTCCCGGGCAGCGTTTCTAATAATGGTGGCCCCCGGAGTAAGACTGGCAGCCATCATTATATTTTCGGTAGCACCTACGCTCGGGAAGTCCAGCAATATCTCATTGCCGGCGATCCTTCCGCCTTTGCCTTCCATAAACCCATATTCTTCATCTATCTCATACCCCAGATTTCGAAAACCCTTAAGGTGCAAATCCATGGGACGACTACCTATAGCACAGCCGCCGGGATATGCCACCCGCGCCTGGGAAAAACGTGCCAGCAGTGCTCCCATAACCAGGTTAGAGGCCCGCATCCGGCGGGTGATACACTCCGGGACCTCTACTGAGCTGATGGAACGGGCATTGATAATCATGGTATCCCCTTCGCGGGACACCGCAGCTCCGAGCCTGCACAAAACCTCAGCCATTACCGTTATGTCGTCCAGATCGGGTACACCCGATAATATGATTTCGCCTGATGAAAGCAGGCTGGCAGCCATGATGGGAAGAGTGGCATTCTTTGACCCGCTGACAGTGACCTGCCCTTGTAGGGGTTTGGCTCCGTGAATAACCAGAGTATCCAAAAAGACACCTCCGCCTGGATTATCGTATTTCGAGTCTACATCTTAGCCAGCAGACTGGGCCCCAGTTTCCAAACGTCGCCGGCCCCCATGGTGATCACCAGATCACCCGGTTGAATGATATCCAGCAGCCAGGCTTCAACCTGATCCAGGGATGGCAGGTACCGGCAATCTATTCCGGCGCGGCAGGCTGCTTCATAAACTATTTCCCCACTAATGCCAGGGATACTGGCTTCTCCAGCAGCATAGACATCGGTAATTACCACCAGATCTCCCGCTTCCAGTGATTCCCCTAATTGGCGCCCCAGTAACTGGGTCCTGGAGTAACGATGGGGTTGGAAAACTACCAGCAGCCGTCCCTGGGGATGGAAGCCCCTGGCTGCGGCCAGGGTTGCCTCGATTTCGGTAGGATGGTGAGCATAATCGTCCACCAGCAGGATATCACGTTTTCCGCCGATTATCTCAAATCGGCGTTTTGCTCCGGTGAACTGTTTGATAGCATTTTTTATGGCCGGGAAATCCAGACCTAATTCCAATGCACAGGATACAGCTGCTGCGGCATTAAGTGCATTGTGCCGGCCCGGTACCGATATCTCAAGCGTTCCCAGGAGCTGATCCTGGTGTGAGATACTGAAACGGGAACCCAGGCCTTCAGCCTGCCAATCGCTAATATAGTAATCATTGCCCACATCCCAGCCGTAGGTTATAAGCCGGGTTTTTAATCCGCTGCTGATGTCCTTGATGGATATGTCTTCTCCATAAACCAGGGCAAAGCCATCCTTTCGAACCCCTTCGATGAACTGGCGGAAGGCCCGGCGGATATTATCCAAAGAACGATAATAGTCCAAATGGTCATCTTCAATATTAGTAATCACCGCCACATAAGGCTGCAGATCCAGAAAAGAACCGTCACTCTCATCGGCTTCTACTACCGCATAGTTGCTTTTACCCAACCTGGCGCTGAGGTGGGTACCCTGCAACTCACCGCCTACGATAAACGTAGGGTCGTATTGGCAATGAGCAAAAATGGTGTAGATCATGGAAGTAGTTGTGGTTTTACCGTGAGCACCCGCTACGGCAATGCCCATTTTATCATTGAAGAGATGGGCCAGCATCTGCCCGCGTTTCAGGACCGGAATACCACGGGATCTGGCAGCAAGCAGCTCGGGATTGTCAGAGGGAATCGCCGATGAGATGACCAGCATCTGCACTCCCGTTTCCACATTGGATGCTGTATGACCGAAACGAACTGTAACACCCAGTTCTGCCAATGCTCTCGTTACACTGCTTTCCTGTAAATCAGAGCCACTGACCCTACAACCCTTCTCGGCCAGAACCCGGGCAATACCACTCATGCCGGCCCCGCCAATCCCTACCATATGAATCCATTGCCCTGCAGCTACTACCATTTCTTCATCTCCTTGCCTGCGGATTTCTCATTCGCATTGTATAGTATGCATTATTAATAAAAGTGGTTACATTCTTAGCCAGCCTGTCCCCATATGAAGCAGGCCGCCGCATTCATCGACTATTCCTGCAGTATAATATCGAGGATATCCGATAATGCGCCAGGATGACTTTCCCGCTTAAGGTTGCTGCTCATCTCGTCCAACCGCTGTGGATGGTTTTTTAATTCCATCACCTTTTTATACATAGTATCCCCATCCAGGAACTCATCGATAATCATTTCCACTGCGTTTTTTGCGACCCAGGCCCGGGCGTTTTTCTCTTGATGACCTTCCGCCGCATAGGGATAGGGAACTAGAATAGCTGGTAATCCCAATAGAGCCAGCTCACTGAGCGTGCTGGCACCAGCCCGGCAGACCGCTAGATCAGCTGCGGCCATGACTTCCGGCATGTTGTGGATATAGGGCAGGAGCTGCAGCTTACAGCGCATTCCCTTCATATCGATCTTATCGTGTAATGTACGTTCTATCTCAGTGCAATTGGCCTCCCCAGCCATCCAGATCACCTGCATCTCTTCATTCTGACATTTATTCATAAAATCGATCGTGGCCCGGTTAATGCTGGCCGCCCCCAGACTGCCCCCAAACACCAGCAGGGTAAAAACCCCTTCCCTAATGCCCAGCTCGGCTCGAGCTCTGGCTGCATCGGCTTTAAAAATATCCTGGCGAACCGGTAGTCCGGTAACCCTGACCAGCGCAGATCTCAAGCCAGCGGCTGCTTCTTCAAAAGTCAGCAGCACTCCATCGACCCGACGTGCCAGGTTGCGGTTGGCCAACCCCAGTACTGCATTCTGTTCATGAATATAAGTACGACATGAAGGAAGCAGAGTTCCTACCAGCACTACCGGGAAGGATACATAGCCTCCGGTACCAACAACAATATCAGGCCGAAACTCGCGCACTACCTCCCAACCCTGAAAAAAGCTCTTGGGCAGTTTGGCGACTGAACGCGAGGCTTTCAACATAGAACTGCGGTCAATCCCGGATATATCAACGGTTTTGAATTTAATTCCGGTCCGGGGCACTATGGTGCTTTCCATGCCTTGAGCGGTCCCCACATAGAGCAATTCCACATCCGGCACCCTTTCCTTAAGGCCTTCGGCAATTGCCAGGGCAGGGTAGATATGCCCCCCGGTGCCTCCTCCCGATAGAATAACCTTCATATCAAAAACCTCACCAAATCTGTTTGTTTATTCGCAGTAGCGGGATATATTTAGCAGCAAACCTACCTCAGACATAGTAAACAGCAAGGACGAACCCCCATAGCTGATAAAGGGTAGCGTTATCCCGGTCACCGGCAGAGCGCCGCAAACCACACCGATGTTTACTGCCGCCTGAAAAGCGATAGCTGCAGTTAATCCGGCCGCTAACAAGGTGCCGAAGGTGTCGGGTGCCTTGACCGCAATCCGGAAGCCTCGCCAGACAAAGAGGAGGAAAAGACTTATTACAAGAGCAATCCCAATAAATCCTAATTCTTCGCCGAGAATGGCGAAGATAAAATCAGTGTGCTGTTCCGGCAGGTAAAAGAACTTTTGTCGGCTGAGGCCCAGACCCATGCCAAAAAGCCCCCCAGAGCCCAGAGCATATAGCGACTGTACAGTCTGATACCCTTCTTTCTTGGCGTATTTGAAGGGATCAAACCAGGCCATGATCCGATCGGCCCGGTAATGTGCAGCCATCGCCACGGTCCACACCGTAGCCAATCCAACTGAACCTATCCCGATCAGATGCGACCAGCGGGCACCCGCAACTATGAGCATAAAGAAGATGGTCGCTGCGACCACAAAAGAGGTTCCCAGGTCCGGCTGGGCCAGGATCAGGCCGCAGACTACCGCCATAATGGCCAGAAAAGGCACCATGCCCCGGGTAAACGACTTGATCTTGTCGAGGTGGATCTCCAGAGTCTTGGCCATAAACAAACATATGGCCAGTTTGACCAATTCGGATGGAGCAAACAAGCGGAAGGAACCGAAGCCCAACCAGCGGACGGAACCCTTGGCTCCAACACCCAGCCCGATCTTAACGAGGACCAGACAAACAATAGCCACAATCATGACAGGAACAGCAAAATCTTTCAGGCGTGTATAGTTTACTTTCATTACCACAACCAAAAACGCTAGACTGATAAGTGCCCACAGCAACTGCCGCTTAAAAAAATAGTACCGGTCATGATAATCTACATAGGAAGTCACAGCGCTGGAACTGAAGACCATAATCAGTCCGATGCCCAGCAGTCCCATTACTGTAATAAACAGCACAAAATCCGGCGGCCCCTTTTTAAGCCTCATTCTAACCCTCCAAGACCTAGAATTCACCACAGATGGACATTTAGGTCTGTGTTAAATATCGTCACCCCTACAACCGCTTGACTAAATCACAGAACAGATCCCCGCGTTGTTCATAGTTGTCGAACTGGTCCCAGCTGGCACAGGCAGGTGATAATAAAACCACATCACCGGACTGCGCTGAACTACTGGCCGCCTGTACCGCTTCCTCCAGATCATTGACAATGATTATGGGTCCCGAAAAGCTGACCTGCTTGACTGCCTCGTTGATTTCCTCTTTTGCCTCACCCAGCAGTACCAGAGTCTTAACATTTTCCTTTATATATTGAGACAGCACGGAAAAGCTGGACCCCTTGTTACGGCCGCCGGCAATCAGTACCAAGTCCTGATCAAAGGACTGCAGGGCCTTTATGGCTGAATCAGGATTGGTAGCTTTTGAATCGTTGATATACAAGACCCCGTTTTTGGTACCGGCTTCTTCCATTCGGTGCCGTACCCCGGAAAAGCTTTCCAGTGCCCTGCTTATTGCTTCAGGTTTTACCCCGGCTGACTTAGCCATACCGACCGCACAGAGCACGTTCTCCAGGTTATGTTTGCCCCGCAGCTGCAAACAACTCACCGGGCATATCTCCTGCAGCCCTGCCACATCCGATGCGCAGATGATCCCGTTATGGACCGATACCCCGTGTTCCAATGGCTGATCAACCGAGAAGAATACCACCTGGGAGGGGCATATTTCCGCGAACTCTCTTATTGCAGTGTCTTCAAAATTTAGAATGGCAAAGTCATTCGCCTGTTGATTACTGAATATCCGGCTCTTTACTTTGGTATAGGTTTCCAGATTCTTGTGACGGTCCAGGTGATCCGGGGTTATATTCAAAATTCCGCAGATATGGGGGCGGAAATCCCGGATGCTTTCCAATTGGAAGCTGGATACCTCTACCGCAATAACTCCTTCGCTCATTTCATCGACCACCAGTGACAGCGGCACGCCAATATTGCCCCCCACCGCTGAGTTACGGCCATCCGCCTCCATCATGGCATGCAGGAGAGAAACCGTGGTAGTCTTGCCATTGGTACCAGTTACCGCTAGAATCTCTACCTTATTGTTCTTAATGGCATAAGCCAGTTCAAGTTCGCCAATAATAGGAACACCCTCTGCCCGGGCTTGCACAAACGGCGCAATATCGCCCGGAATTCCCGGACTGGCGATTACCAGATCGAAATGCTCACGGCTGACTACGGGATATGATCCGGCATAGACCTCTAAACCCAGACTTTTCAATTCAGCCAGGTGATCACCCAACTGTCCCTGGCTCTTCCGGTCACATATCGAGACTATTGCACTACGTTTGACCAGCACCCGAGCTGCAGAAATGCCGCTGCGGGCTATGCCGGTAACCAGAACCTTCTTACCTGCAAAATTCATATGACTACACTTCCCACCATAATTGTAATAGAAATCTTAGTGCCAAATATTTATATAACCCATTACACCAACCGCGGCGAACAAAAAGGACCACATCCAAAAAAAGAGCACGACTCTGGTTTCATGCCAGCCCTTCAACTCGTAATGATGATGCAGGGGAGCCATCAAAAAAGGCCGCTTGCCGGTGGTCTGAAAACAGGCCACCTGGATGATCACCGACAATGTCTCGATTACGAAGACACCGGCTATGATAATCAAAGACAATTCAGTTTTTGTCAGAGCAGCGATCGCCGCTACTGCTCCCCCCAGTGCCATTGAGCCGGTGTCCCCCATGAAGACCCGGGCCGGGTAATGGTTGAAGAACAAAAAGCCCAGGCAGCCTCCCGCGAGAGCGCCGCAGAATATTCCCAAAGGGTAGTGTAACGTTATTACGGATATTAATGCAAATGCAACAGTAATGAAGAACGTGACTCCCGCTGCTAACCCGTCCAGACCATCGGTAAGATTAGCGCCGTTGGAAGTGCTCATCAATACTATTATAAGAAAAACCAGGTATAGAAACGGTCCCGGGTCGAAACTAAGCGAACTAAATGGTACAGAAATACTGCTCCCTCTGCCCAGGTAAAAATCCAAAAGCAACCAGAATACCGCAGCTGCTATCAGCTGTAGGACCAGTTTGTCACGGGCTCTTAGACCCAATGAACGTTTCAATACAACCTTTATGTAATCATCCCAAAATCCGATCGCGCCAAAAACCAGCATCACCAGGACTGCCGTAAGCACTTCACCGTGCCTGCCTCCCAGCAATAAACTGGTTACCATTACGGCGGTTATGAACATAATACCACCCATGGTCGGTGTACCCGCCTTCTTGAAATGGCCCTTCGGGCCTTCGGCCCGTATGCTCTGACCGACCTTCAACCTGGTCAGGAATGGTATCATTACCGGCCCCAGCAATACCGTTATTACCAGCGATATTCCGGCAGCCAGCAGAATCAGTAGTATGTGTTCCGGCACCATTAATTCCCCCTGTGCATGCTAAGCTACATTTTTATTTCCTGTAATATTCTGGTTGCCGCCTTGCGATCATCGAAGTCCAATACCTCTCCTTTTACCAGCTGGTATGTCTCATGTCCCTTGCCGGCTATCACCACAAAATCCCCTTCGCGCGCCAGATAGAGTGCATGCCTGATGGCTTCACAACGATCTATGATTATAGCATAACGGGAATTGGCTACTTTCTCCAAACCAGGAACTATATCGGCGATGATAGCTTCGGGTTCTTCACTACGGGGATTATCCGAGGTTACCACAGAAAAATCACTGTAACGCGCAGCGATTTCACCCATCAGAGGGCGCTTACCCCGGTCACGGTCGCCGCCACAGCCGAAAACCGTTATCAGACGGTTGCTGCAAAGCTCCCGGGCGGTGGAAAGGATATTCTCCAGTCCATCCGGAGTGTGCGCGTAATCCACGACAACGGTAAATATCTGTCCGCAATCCACCTGTTCGAAACGTCCGGTCACTCCTTCTACCTTCTCCAGTGCAGCCTGGATGACCGGAATGTCAATCCCCTCATTCAATGCCACACTGATGGCAGCCAGGGCGTTATATACGTTGAACATACCTATGATCTTCATAGTGATTGCAAAGCTTGCCGAACCGTAATTTACGGTGAAAGTGGTCCCCTTTACATCGGTTTTTATATCCACTGCCTTTAACTCGGTTTCGCTCCGTACTCCATAGCTGTGACCCCTTGTGCCACTGGCCGTAATGAAGTCTGCAGCATAAGGATCATCAGCGTTGACCACGGTGTAGAAGGAATCATCCCGAAGGGAAGCATTAAACAGCTTAAGTTTGGATTCCCGGTAACAGTCCATATCCCGGTGATAATCCAAATGATCCTGCGTCAAGTTGGTAAATACCCCCGCCTGGAAGTTTATCCGGTCCACCCGGCACAGGTCCAGGGCGTGTGATGATACTTCCATAATCGCATATTGGCAGCCGGCCTTGCGGCTGGCATCCAGAAACGCTTCGATTACCGGAGCTTCCGGGGTAGTATGATCCATATCAAGAACTGTCTCACCTATTTTGGCGTATATGGTACCCATAATACTGGCAGGACGCCCCGCTTCTTCCAGGATAGACCTGATCAAGTGGGTAGTGGTCGTCTTCCCGTTAGTACCGGTAACTCCTATTACTTTTATACTCTTGGAAGGCTCCCCAAAGAAATTGCTGGCAGCAACCGCCAGTGCTTTTCTGGTATTCTCTGTCAAAACACAGGTGAGGCCCGGCCTGACTGCTGCACTGTCTTGCAGCAGTATTGCTACGGCACCGTTTTGGACAGCATCATCTATGAATAAATGCCCGTCGGTCTTCAATCCAGTCATACAAACAAACAGGAATCCCGGTTTGACCTGTTTGGAATCGAAAGCTATGCCCTTAATATTTAGTTCTGAATTGCCGGATAAAACACGATAGTCGATTCCCCGTAAGAGTACCTCCAACCTCAACGTGTATCTTACCCCCTTCGCCACCTATTCATATTATTGCTTGATCGGCTGAAACTTGACCTTGATCCGGGAACCGGTACTGACCACCTTGCCCGGGGCTGGTGACTGTGAACTGGCCAGCCCGTGACCTTCAGGAATAAGGTATAAACCTAGACTGGACAGTATCTTGACTACTTCTTTCATGGATTTGCCTCTTAAATCAGGAATGGTCACCTGATTATCCTTGTTATTGGGTGTATAGGGTGACAAATTGACAATGACTTCAGTTCCGCGCTGGACCCGGGTCATGGCCTGGGGAATCTGCTGATATACGACCGTACCAGTACCTTCTACCCTGACCTTCAAGCCACGCTGACCTAAAACCGACGCAGCCTCGGAGGTTGACAGGTTGATCAGATCCGGTACCAACACAGTCTCAACTTCTTCCAACGGTTTGACTTGCCGGGTTCCATTAGCCGCCGGGATCTGAAGGGAACGCAAACAGTCTTGCATGATTGCTTTAAAGGGCGGAGCTGCAACCCAGGATCCGAAATAGGGATAGCCTTTGGGCGAGTCGACCACAAAGATGCAGAGAAGCCTGGGGTTATCCACCGGGACAAAGCCTACAAATGATGAAACATAGGCATTGGCCATATACCCGCCACCCGGAGCTATCTTTTGCGCCGTACCAGTTTTGCCACCTACCCGATATCCTTCGATAGCTGCATTGGTACCGGTGCCGTTGATAACCTCACCCTCCAGGATCCGTGATAACTGACGGGCGGTATTCTCAGATATTACTCTTTTAACCGTTAACGGCTTGAATTCCTTGATAACCTTGCCCTTATTGTCAATGATCTGTTTGACCAGATGCGGTTGTATTAGTTTGCCCCCATTGGCCACTGCCGAAACAGCAGTTGCCATCTGGATAGTAGTTACGGCATTGGCTTGCCCCATGGCCATGGTGGCCAGATCGATCTGTTTGCAGCGGCTTTCGGGAACTATAATGCCAGCAGCCTCACCCGGCAGATCGATACCGGTTTTCTTGCCAAAACCGAAATCAAAGATATGATTATAATATTTTTCAGCGCCTAAAGCCAGCCCGACCCCTACAAAACCAACGTTACATGAATTTTCCACGATCTGGGCAAAACTCTGACTGCCGTGCGCCTTGCCCTGCGCACAGTTGATAGTCTCTTTGCCAACTTTCACATAACCGGGGCAGAAAAAGTGGCTCTGAGCATCAACAACACCCTCCTCCATTGCAATCGCTGAAGTAACGATCTTCATGGTGGAACCAGGTTCATAGGCATCGTTAATAGCAGAATTTCGACGGCTGGCAGCCGGGTAGTTTTCATAGTGATTGGGATTATAGGTAGGCCGGCAAGCCAGGGCCAGGATCTCTCCGGTATTGGGATCCATCACGATGGCAGAAGCACTCTTGGCATGACGTTCCTTATATGCCTTTTCCAGCTCTCGCTCGGTAATATATTGTATGGTCTGGTCGATGGTTAGGACCAGATTTGCCCCTTCCACCGGCGGGATGTAGCGGTGGGTGGCTTCGGGTATCGGGCGGTTGGCAGCATCCTTTTCGATGACTATGCGGCCAGCCGTCCCCCCCACCAATTTGTCATAATAATTATCAATCCCCTCCAACCCGGTATTGTCGACCCCGGAGATCCCCAGGACATGGCTGGCCAGGGTCCCATTAGGATACTGACGGTGACTCTCTTCTGCCAGACGTATGCCGGGCATTTCCAATGCTTTTATCTTTTTGGCCTGGGCTGGCTGGATCTGGCGCTTGATCCACTCATAGGAACTATTAATGGTTATTCGTTTCAGCAGTTTTTCTTCATCCATGTCCAGTATCTCGGCTAGCTGATGAGCGGTTTCCCGCTCTTTTTTCCCCGCTCTGACCTCGATGGGGCAGGCATAAACGGAATCAGCACTGACCGAAATAGCCAGTTCCTGCCCGTTTCGATCATAAATAATACCACGCTTGGCAGCTACCGGCACATCCCGCATGCGGTTATTTTCCGCCATGGAAGAGAGTTTCTTCCCATTAACGAACTGCACCCAGAAGATTCTTCCGGATAGTCCCAGGAAGCCGATGATAAATAACAAAAAAAGCGTGATTATACGCTTTTTTATTAGCAAACTGTTGGTTTGCATATCACAATCCCTCTTATTTGTTATCAGTCTTTGTTGGCCAAGCGCCGGAGATTTTTATAAAGATTCTGCAGGGTTCCGTTTTCTGCCTGACCTGTCTGACTGACAGTATGGTTATCTGCAACATTCACCGGGTTGGGTACATCCATACATACTGCGACCGCAGCGACACTACGGTGCATTCCCAGGTCTTTGGTGGCTATCAATTCGATCCTCCGCAATGAGGTCTGTCGAGCAATGCTGCATTCAAGACTATGGTTGGCAGTTTCCAAAGAAACAATCTTGTTTTCCAGATTAACGATCTGATAACCCAGGGTAGAACTCTTGATACAGAGGTATACCAAAAGCAGGGCATAAGCAAAAAGAAAAACACTGGTCTTGACTACCAGGGATCTGCCAATTCTGACCTTCGCTCTGGGGCTTCTCGCCTCGGGTTGATAGTTAACGCCGGGAGTGGCCGGAATGTATGCTTCTTCCTCCCACTTACGGGCATAACTGTGCCCCGCCTGTACCATAGTATTCCTCCTTCTCGTATTATAGAACCTAAACCCTGACGGCCGCCCTTAGCTTGGCACTACGTGCCCGGGGATTGGCTTCACATTCTTCGGCATCTGCTATCAAAGGTTTACGGGTGACCAGTCTCAGTCTGGCCTGGTGACTACATATACACACCGGCATTCCCGGCGGACATACACATTCTTTGCTCTCCAACTGCATAAAATTTTTGACCAAACGATCTTCCAGGGAATGAAAGGTTATTATACATAGGCGTCCACCTGGTCTTAGCAGTTCCACTGCCTGGGGCATCACTTCTTCAATTGCTTCAAGTTCCCGGTTAACCTCGATCCTCAAAGCCTGAAAGGTCTTGCGCGCCGGATGCTTTTCTCTGCGGTACTTTGCCGGCACCGAGCGCTGGATTATTTCAACCAACTGCAGGGTAGTATCAATTGGGCCTGATGATCTCTGACGATCAATGGCTGCCGCAATTGATCGGGCATATCTCTCTTCCCCATATTTAAAGAGAATGTCGGTGATCTCTGACTGATCGTAATGGTTTACCACGTCCCATGCACTTACCGCCTGATTACGGTCCATCCTCATATCTAAACGAGCATCTTCGTGAAAGCTGAAGCCTCGCTCCGGCTGATCCAGTTGAAAAGAAGAAACCCCCAGATCAATCATTATGCCGTCTGCCTGAGTTATCCCCTCTGCTGCCAGAAGCGACTTCAGATTTCGGAAATCTCCCTGAATAAATCTTACGCGGGAATCAGTAAGCTGGAGCCTGGTATTATTCAGGATATCCTCATCACGATCAATCGCCGCTACAACGGCATCCTGCTCCAGCCTCTCCAGTAGAGCTCTGGTGTGACCGCCGCCCCCGGCGGTACAATCTATATAACATCCTTGTGGATCGGTTACTAAAACCTCAACCGTCGGATTCAGTAAAACTGGTTGGTGCAAATCTGCCACTCCTATATCCCCAGATCAAGGCTCTCAGCAATAGCTTCGTAGGTATCATCGGTACCCTCGTCATATGTATCCCATTTGTCGTTCGCCCAGATTTCGATTCTGGTATGAACCCCAATAATTATTATATCCTCAAAAATACCCGCATACTCTCTTAAATTCGACGGTAAAACCGTTCTTCCCTGTTTATCGGTCTCTAATTCAGATGCTGCTGATAAAAATTTACGCATAAAGGCACGTACATCCGACCGAGTGCCCGGCAGGGTCCGAAGCTTGTCTTCGATAGTCTGCCATTCATCCAGGGAATAAAGAAAAATACAGTTATCCAATCCCCTGGTTGCGATGAACCTTTCTCCCAACTGGTCCCGCAGCTTCGATGGAATGGTAACTCTCCCTTTGGTATCAAGTGAATGTTGATATTTGCCCAAGAACATTTGTTCTGCCCCTTGCGGATTGTTTTTAGGGATTATACTCCACTTTGCTCCACTTTACACCACTACTTATTCTACCTTAAATTTTTATTACCTTCTTTGTGAAATAAGTAACACACTTTGTGCTTAATATTCATTTTTAGTGATGGGGCGTAAATCCCCAAGATTCCTCAATTAGAGTGCTTTATACGGGATTTTGTCAAATTGTAAAATGAGGCTTTGGTCCCAGGTGTTGTTTTGGAGTCTTTTCGACAGGAATTGGGATGTGACAGCACGTCTTATTGGTACAAGAAACGTTTTGAGAGTAAAAAGAGGCGGAGATGTTGATCTCCGCCTCTGAGAGCGATTATATGGATTTTAGTAAGTGAATGTGAAGCTGGCATCTCCGGAAGCAGGCATATCCTTGCCCAGAGCATTGCCGGTTCCGTTCATAGAGGTAATATCAACTTTAACCACTTTGCCGGAAGCATCGATGGTGATCTTGGCATCCATGTTCAGGGCAAAGGCTACCTTAACCATCTGACTGGTGCTATCCAGAACAGACTTCAGGGAAGCCGGAACGGGAAGTCCCTTTACAGTAATAACCGTGTTGCCGCCTTCAGTAGCTATGCTGCCACCGCTGACAATAGCCAGAGCATCGGCTTCTGGTCCACAAATCAGTTCGGAGAAGGGGCAGAAAGCTCCGGACGGGCTGGAGCTACCAAGAGCGCCCAGATTTCCGGACCACTTGCTGCTGCCTTTTTTGTCAGCAGATACATCGCCGGTGCCGTTGATCTTAACCGCTACATCACCAACGCTGGTTCCCTTTACCAAGGCATTGATAGTGAAGCTGGCTTTAGCCGGTTTGAAAGCGGCGATAGCAGCCTTAACCGCATCAGCCGGGGTTGCTGCGGCAGCAGGGGCAGCGGGCTTGACTACAACAGGAGCGGCCGGTGCAGCTGGTGCTGCAGGAGCGGCTGGGGCTGCAGGCTTGACCTCTGCAGGAGCGGCCGGGGCAGCAGGTGCCGCCGGGTTAGTAATCGTAGCCGTCTGGGTAGCTCCGTCCCAGGTTACAGTGCCGCCAAAGGCCTCACCGATGAAACGCAGAGGAGCCAGAGTGCTGCCATTGACCACTTTGCCGGGAACAGCTATCGTTTTTGCAGTTCCGTTGATAGTCGGTGAAGTTGAACCGATTGGCAGAACCACCTTGGTACTGCCCTTAACACCGGTAGCGGTCTTGGCGGCCGCATCCCAGGAAACTGTAGCGCCCATGGTTTCGAATATGGCGCGCATAGGAACCAGGGTACTTCCGTTATCAATTATGGGCGGCTGGGTGAAGGTAACATTCTTACCGTCAACAACCACCTTGATGTCACCTGCCATGGCAGGAGCTACAAACAGGGTCATTAGCATGGCCAGTGCCATGAATAAAGCTATCTTTTTCTTCATTATATTACTTAGCCCCCTTAAATATTTATTATATCTTGTTTTGCTAGGCCTGGTGTTCTGCCGGTGCCTGGAACATCTCCTTGGGAGCGCGTCCGATGGCTACCAGAAGGATCAAGGCCAATACTATGAGTCCGGCGCCAACCTTCATAGCGCCTGCTTGCTGATCAACTGCCGGAGTCTGGAATACATATACAACATTTCCTTTGGCTCCATCGGGTTTGCCCAGGAAGGTGTCAGCCTTGGCGGCATTCTCGCCCAGAGCAGCAACTGTAGGACCTGCGGCTTCCAGTGAAACCAATCCTGTTGCTAATGCCTCTTTAGCTCCGCCAGCTCCGGTACCGATCTTGCCTGCACCTTCGGCTAGCTGATCCAGGCCTGGTACTACCTGACCATCAATGCTTTCCTTCATGTAACTGAGTGCGTACATTACCGTTCCGGGTGATCCATTGACCATGACCTTCATGGGTTTACCGCTGGCATCAACCGAGCCAACACCCACTACCATCATGCCAAGACCAGCATCAATCTTATCCAGGGCGCCCAGGGTCTGCTTGCTGCCTTCCTCCAAGGCCTTGACACTGGCCGGGAAGGGCATAGTGCCGGTACCGTTGGAGAAATTGCCGCCGTCGCGGAATACCTTGATATTGGAGGACAAACGAGCCAGTTTGGGCTCGATACTGCTGGTAATGATAGATTTCTCAGGTCCGGATACCTGGCTCTTCAGGTAAGCGACATCATTGTACAGACTGGTGGTGTCGGTAGGTGCCACTACGGCTTCACCAGCATGACCTACACTGGTGTCCAGCAGACCCAGAATCATCTTCTGCATCTCATAAGCCGGCAGAGCCCGGTTGGAAACCCCATCTTTGAGCAGCCCTACGGCATCCTTTAGGCCAGGTTTGTTGCCTTTGGCATCTGCCCCGCTGGTCGCGTTGTAGCTGCTGGCGTCAAAGGAGGAATTAGCCAGACCTGCTCTAATGAGCTTCATCTTTTCCACCATAGTTCCCAATCCGCCGCTTAAAGTGCCCATGCCATCCTTGATCTTACCAAGACCAAACAGCAAGGTAGCATTCTGACTTCTTTCACCCACACCTTTTTGAATCTGATCAAAGCCATCATACAGTTTGTTGAAGCTTTCCTCAAAGGTGCCCAGATTATCGATTTCCGAAGTCGTCGGCAGGATCGGGATCACCACGATCTTGCAGCTGGGTAGCTTGATCTTGGTAGCATCCGCTTCCAAAACAGTATACTGTTTAGCTGGATACTTGGGGGGAATCAACGGCACGGTCCAACTCACCTGGGTAATTCCCTGGACGTTGACCGGTACACCCTGGGGTGATACCTGAGCTACACCAGGAGCCTTGATGTTGGAGAACAGCTTGTTGTCAAATTCCCATCCAGATAGAGATACTACGAAGGGGGTATAGATATCGGTTTCCTTCTTAAGCAGTTCGCCCTTGGAGTTTTTGAACTCCAATACCCTCTTTTCGCCGGTGAGGTTTTCCAGATTGCAGACTATCTTCAGATGACCGCTCTTGCCAGCCAGTTCATTGGCAGGCATCTGTGCACCGTCCAGATAGTATTCAACCTTGACGCTTACCGGATACTTGACTTTTTCATATTCGCTCTTGTCCAGAGCCGCCAGATAGTATAAATCTTTTAACGTTCCCCCACTGCCGGCCTTAACACTGACATAGCCATCACTCTTTGCAATCGCTTCGGAACTGTAAAGATTTCTGACTGACGTCAGGTTGAAGTTCATGCCGTCTTTAACTTCTGCCGGACTGCCGGCTGGTAAACGCAGATTATCCAGAACCTGAATGCTGGCAATTCCACTCTGGTCATCCAGAGAAGTCACTACCAGTTCGTCGTCCTGGATCCCGCTGGTCTCTTGCCCCATGGCAAATGAAACCGGTAATAGTAGCATAGTCAGAGCCAGTATACATACTATATAGGCCCTAAATCTGGATCTTTTCAGCAAATTCTTATACCCCCTTTCACTATTGGTTTACTGCCATAGCAATTTTGACTACGATCAGTGACATAACCAGTCCAACCAGCAGGGATACACAGACACCAACCAGTGCCGGCCCGGCCGCAGCTTGCAGGGCTGTAGGATTGGCAACATATGTTCCATATATTGCGGCAAAGCCGGAAGCCCACCCCAGGAACATTGCGTCGATCCTCATGCCAGCAGTGGACACGAGTACCAGCAGGAACAGGGAAACACCACAAACCAGTGCGACATAAACCAGATTATTCGGCGGCAGCGGCATCTTCAAGGCCAGCATAATGATGCCGGCAAAGGATACAACCACCCCAATGATCATTGCCAGTGCAGTTTTGAAGTAATCCCCAAAGGGTCCGATAACCGCAAACATAGCCATGGAAATCGCTGCCATGTAAAAGGCTTTTGCCCCCACATACTCCTGGCATAGTACAAATACAGCGAAGAACACTGCTACCAGCAGTCCTAGACCAATAGCTTTTTTCATAGATTCACCTCCTTCTGTCACAATTTTTCGAATATTGCTGCGAATAAACTGCATCTAGTACTGAAGCGATAGCAAACCTGAAAAAAACATTGGGCTAATTAATTAAGCCTTGAAGGTAAGAATAATACTTAAAAAATGCTTAGTATTAATAGTATGAAAAACAGGTATCCCGCATGACTTATACTGAAACCTCTGCTATAACCTGTATAAATCCTGTTCCTCCAGGAACTTGATACCACGTTCTTTAAAGCTGTTCCTGGCCTTTTCAATATCTTCCACCTTGAAGATCACCAGCGCATCATTGCCGGATGAGCCGATAAAGGCATAGAGATACTCAATGTTAAGGTTTTCTTCGGACATCTGTTCTAAAACACTGGCCAGGCCACCCGGAGAATCAGGGACCTGGACTGCGATAACCTCGGTTTCGCTAACGGTAAATTCGGCCTCCCGCAATATACGGTAGGCCTTATCCGGATCATTAACAATAACCCGCAGGATTCCAAAATCAGAAGTATCAGCAATGGACAATGCCCGGATATTTATGCCGGCATCGCCTAAGACTCTGGTAACATGGGCCAGACGTCCGGCTTTATTCTCTAAGAAAACTGAAATCTGTTTAGCCATTGTTAACCTCCTTATATTTTTCTCTTGTCAATAACACGGGTTGCTTTTCCTTCGCTGCGTTGAATGGTCTTAGGTTCGACTAATCGAACTCTGACCCCGATACCTAGTGCGCTCTCCAGTTCCTTGGTAATGAGCGCCCCCATTTCCTCCAGTTTCTTGACCTCGTCACTGAATATACGCTCAGAAATCTCGACCTGTACTTCTAGCTGGTCCAGGTTGCCCTTGCGGTCAACTATCAGCATATAGTGGGGTTCTACATTCGGGATATTAAGCAATACGCTTTCGACCATCGACGGGAAAACATTGACCCCTCTTATAATAACCATATCGTCAGATCTGCCCAAAACCTTGCGCATCCTGACATGAGTCCGCCCACAGGGGCAGATTTCTCGGTCCAGGGTGGTCAGGTCACGGGTACGATAACGGATCATGGGTAAGGCTTCCTTGGTCAAACTAGTGATGACCAGTTCGCCCTGCTGACCATCTTCCAGCACCTCTTCGGTAATCGGGTCTATTATCTCGGCGATGAAATGGTCTTCGGCTATATGCAACCCGCTACGGTATGAACACTCGATAGCCACACCGGGTCCTATGATCTCACTCAGCCCATATATATCATAGGCGTCGATTTCCAGTTTGTTTTCGATCTCGCGGCGCATGTTTTCTGACCACGGCTCGGCCCCGAAAACTCCGGATTTAAGTTTGAGATCCGAGGCCTTGATGCCAATCTCCTCCATTACCTCATGCATTTGCAGGGCATACGAAGGAGTACAGGTCAAAACGGAAGTACCAAAGTCCTGCATAAGCATGACCTGTCGTTTGGTATTGCCGCCTGAAGCGGGAATAACCGAAGCCCCGATTTTCTCTGCACCGTAATGGACTCCCAGTCCGCCGGTGAATAAACCATAACCATATGAGTTCTGTATGACGGAGTGGCGATTGGCGCCTGCACTGACCAGTGCTCTTGCCATCAATTCCGCCCAGGTATCGACATCTTTCTTGGAATAACCTACTACGGTCGGTTTGCCTGTAGTGCCGGATGAAGAATGAATCCGTACCACCTCACTCATCGGCAGAGCAAAGAGGCCGAATGGATAGTTGTCGCGCAAATCCTGCTTGGTAGTGAATGGCAGCTTTCTAAGATCCTGCAGTGAATTAATATCATCCGGCTTAACCCCTGCTGCATCCATCTTTTCCTTGTAGGCCGGCACAAAGGCATAACTCCGGTTTACAGTCTCCCTCAGTCTCCTTAACTGGATATTCTCCAGCGGTGGCCTCGGCATGCATTCTTGTTCCTGGTCCCAATAATTCATTTATTCTACCTCCTCAAGTATTTTTCCTGCAAATGGTTCAAAAAATTGCAAAAACTTATTATCCAGTCGCAAAAGGTACTGACAAAAAGCAATAATATAAAAAATAATATGATATAGTTGGCAGTTTTGGTTGGATTTCGGCAAGAGGTCGCAGTATTCTGATCACCATATGGGAAAAATAAATTGCGGGACTGAAGACAGGACAGCCAAAGCTGTTTCCGACACAAAAAAACCCCACTGTTGCCGTGTAGCCGTAGTTTAAACCTGCCTAGCAGGTGGGTGCCCGCCTGTATGATTAATGTGTCCCATGGACTGGGCTTACATGCCTCATACTAGAGCCAAGCTCCCTTAATCGGAGTGTTGGCAAAAACTGAACGACCTAACACGCACACAGCAGGGGGTTCTTTCCTGGAAAGAAGCCTTAGCCTTGCCACAATAATAGCACAGACCCGGGCTTACTGCAAGGAACTCGATACGTAAATTCTTCCATTATTCCGGCTATTTCTCCCGGATCTTAATAGCCAGCTCCCGCAGTTGTTTGGGACTTACCGCTGACGGCGCAGACATCAGCAGGCACGATGCGCTCTGGGTTTTGGGGAAGGCTATCACATCACGGATGCTGTGACGCCCGGCCAGAATCATCACCAGTCGATCGATCCCAAATGCAAATCCACCATGAGGTGGCGTTCCATATTCAAAAGCATCCAGCATAAATCCGAATTTCTCACGAGCATCTTCGGGAGTGTGCCCCAAAAGGTTGAACATTCTCTCCTGGATTTCCTTACGGTGTATCCTGATACTGCCTCCACCGACTTCGGTCCCGTTGAGCACCAGATCATAAGCCCGGGCCCGAACGGCTCCCGGATTCTCTTCCATAGTGGCCAGATCCTCTTCCTTGCCCGAGGTAAAAGGATGATGCATCGCTGTCCAGCGTTTGTCCTCCTCATCATATTCCAGCAAGGGGAAGTCCACCACCCAGGTGAAGGCCAACTGCTCTTTGTCTATCAGGTCAAGCCGTTTGGCCAGTTCCAATCTGAGTAGTCCCAGAACCCGCTCTACCATCCTGGTCTGATCAGCGCCAAACAGCAGTAGATCACCCGGTTTAGCATCCAGGGCCTGCAGAATAGCAGCAACCTGTTCTTCAGTCAGGAATTTGGTTATCGGCGACTTTAATTCGTTTTCCGCTACCACAATCCAGGCCATACCCTTGGCTCCGGCTTCGACGGCCATTTTACCCATATCGTCGATCTCGCGGCGGGTAAATGATGCGCAGCCTTTGGCGTTGATCGCTCTTACCACTCCCCCGCCTTCGATGGCGCTGGCGAACACCTTAAACTCTACCCCTTTAAGCTGTTCGGTCAGGTCGATTATCGGCAGATCAAAACGCAGGTCGGGTTTATCGCTGCCGTATTTGCTCATGGCCTCGTCATAGGACAACCGGGGGAAAGGCACCTGTATTTCCCGTTCAGCTGCTTCCAACAAGACCCTTTGCATTATAGTTTCCACCAGGGTCATGATATCTTCTTCATCAATAAAGGACATCTCCATATCCAATTGGGTAAACTCAGGCTGCCGGTCGGCTCTGAGATCCTCATCCCGAAAACAGCGGGCAATTTGAAAATACTTTTCCATACCTGCCACCATCAGCAATTGCTTAAAGAGCTGCGGTGACTGAGGCAGGGCAAAGAACTCTCCCGGATGCACCCGGCTGGGCACCAGATAGTCCCGCGCCCCTTCCGGCGTACTGCTGGTAAGTATGGGGGTTTCAACCTCAATAAAACCCTGTTCATCAAGGCAATCCCGCATAACCTTGATGATACGGTGTCTGAACATCAGATTCTTTTGCATCTCGGGTCGGCGCAGGTCGAGATAACGATACTTGAGTCGCAAGGTCTCATCAACGTCGATATTGTCTTCAATATAGAAAGGTGGTGTCTTGGAAGCGTTCAGGAGCTCCATCTTTTCCGCATATACTTCGATCTTGCCGGTCTTCAGATTGGGGTTTTCCGTCTCGGCCGGCCGCAATCGCACCTCACCGCGGACTGCCACTACATATTCACCGCGTACCTGTTCAGCCAGTTTAAAAGCTTCTCCGGCCGTTTCCGGGCTAAAAACCACCTGAATGATTCCCGAGCGATCGCGCAGGTCGATAAATATCAAACCGCCATGGTCACGCCGGGTATCCACCCAACCATTAAGAACTACTGTTGCTCCGACATCTGATGTAGTTAGGCTTGTTGCCATGCAGCTTCTCTTCATTAAACCGTTCCTCCTACTCAACTATACGAGCATTTCTTTGATCCGCTGAATAGTATCAACGGCTGCTACCCCCTGCTGCTCGCCGGTGGCCATATTGCGAAGCGTCAGTTGACCATTCTTCACTTCATCCTCACCTATGATCACCGCCAGGGCTGCCCCAAGGCGATCGGCATACTTCATCTGGGCTTTGAGACCGCGCCCATTATGGTCTTTATCCACCTTCATACCAGCACCTCTAAGGTCCTGCACCAGTTTGAAGGAAAGTGCCTCAAACTCATCACTGGCAGTGATGACAAAGACGTCCAATCCCGGTTTTTCACCCTTCTGGATGTCTAACAGGTTGAGAGCCAGCAGCAAGCGCTCCAGGCCCATGGCGAAGCCAACTCCAGGTGTAGCCGGTCCTCCGCATTCCTCCACCAGTCCGTCATAACGACCGCCGCCGCCTACCGCGCTCTGAGCACCAATACCCGGTATATGAATCTCAAAGGCGGTATTGGTGTAATAGTCCAGGCCCCGAACCAGGTTGTCATCATGAATAAAGGCAACACCATTATCGCCGAGAATCTTTTGTACCTGGCTATAATGCTGCTGACAATTGTCGCATAGATTCGCTGCCAGCGTGGGATAACCCTCAATAGCCTGATGGCAAGCCTGTTTCTTGCAATCCAGCACCCGTAGGGGATTGACCTGATAACGCTGTTGGCAATCCTCACAGAGCGAATCCTTGGCCGGCGTAATATGGGCGATCAGTTTCTCACGATAGACGGTCCGGCAATCCGGACAACCCACGGAATTGAGATGCAATTCATATTCGATAAGTCCCAGATTGCTGAGTATATTCACCAATAAAATGATTACTTCGGCATCCAGATAGGGACTCCGGCTTCCGAAAACCTCGACGCCAAATTGATTGAACTGTCTGAACCGGCCAGTCTGGGGACGATCATAGCGAAACATCGGCCCTACATAGTACCATTTTACGGGAAGCATACCGCTGTAAACCCGGTGCTCAATGAAGGCCCGGGCACATGAAGCTGTGTTTTCCGGCCGGAGAGTTAGACTCCGATTGGAACGGTCGAAAAACGTATACATTTCCTTGCTGACAATGTCACTGCTGCTGCCTACCCCGCGTTCAAACAACTCGGTATGTTCAAACATGGGGGTGCGGATCTCCTGGTAGCCATAAAGCTCGGCAGTGGTGCGCAGCACCCTCTCCAGGTAGTGCCAGGCAGCCGAATCAGGCGGCAATATGTCGTATGTACCCCGGGGGGCCTTGGTCTCCATATAAACCTCCATTGAGGATCAAACACCCTGATCTTCACGTTTTATTCCCTGATAATTCTAATTTAAGGCCCGTAGCTTGTCAACTTTGCGCCGGGTCTGATTATCAATTGACCGGCAATAGCTTTGTGGGTCCCGCGGGTTGTATAACGCCGTCAGATTCCAGTCCTGAGGATGAACAAACTTGCTGGCACCTCCTCCCCCCAGGCCCAGTATGGTCTGTCTCTCTTCGATCATCTGCATATTATACAGGCAGAAATGGCCCGGCAGCGCATACCCGATATTCTCCATACTGGCTTGCATATACTTCTGGCGGTACAGGTAATATGGTTGATACCCCGCCTCCCGCCAGACCCCGGCAAACAGATCCACTGCGCCTTCCACCTCGGCTACTCTGGCCTGCGCCGCCAGAGCATCATGAGATTCAAACAGTTGTGAACCCCTTTTTAGGGCCAGGGTGTGTACTGTGATGTTCTCTGGTTTTATTTTCAAAATCTCTTCTGCTGTGTGTGTGTTTTCCCGGATCCCCTCTCCGGGCAGTCCCACGATTAAATCCATATTTATTTGTTTGATACCGCAATTTCTCACCCAATCTACCGCTCGCAACACTCCTTCCCGGTCATGATTCCGGCCGATCCTGTGTAGTGTCGAATCAACCATGGTCTGAGGGTTGATGCAGACACGGTTTACTCCAAAGCGTTTATAAACCTGGAGTTTTTGCTCAGTGAGAGCGTCCGGTCTGCCCGCCTCTACGGTGATCTCTGTCGTTGCCGGGGATATAAACTCTTCAATTAATAAAGTAAAAAGTTTTTCCGTCTGCTCCACAGAGAGCACCGCAGGGGTGCCTCCGCCCAGGTAGATGCTCTCCACCTGGTATCCCAATTCTTCTAGACAAGCACCTATGGTCTGGATTTCAAATTCGAGCGCCGCCAGAAATTCATCCATTTCTCCTGGCTTCCCTTTGAGCACGGCTCCGGGAAAACTGCAATAGATACAGCGGCTGGGACAATAGGGTATGCCAATATAAAGCCCTATCCTCCGGCTGGCGGGCTGAGATTTCGGTAAATACGGCCGGTTATTGCCCGCTACCTCCAGCAACAAGCTCGCCTTGCCCTCCTGCATCAGATAATCCCCCTGCAGGGATTTGAGGATCTCCCTTTGCGGTAAACCCCGATCCAACATACGCTGGACCAGTTTTACCGGGCGCATGCCGGTCAGGATGCCATAGGCGTTTATCTCGCTCCCCACATGCTCCCGCAGCACACCAATCAACAGGTAGCGTACCCAGTGTTTGGTCTGCCTCACTTGCTCCCGGTCAGAACCGCTTATGGTGAATTCCTCGCAAGAATGTGAATCCCCCAGAAGTGAAGTCACTCGCATCTCCACCCTTACGCGCTCAACGGTCATCTGGCAGGAAATACAAACCCGGATTTCAGTCCCGCTCTTCTCCTGGCAGATAATTTCCTGTCCGGGGAAAGCCATGCGCACAAGTTCATGCACCGCATCATATAACCATAACTGATTCAAATCAAGAAATATCAAGCCTTGACGCCTCCGCCCGTTTTACATAAGAACCCAGGAATTTCACTTCCTGACAGTATTCGCATAATTCGCTCAGCAATTCTTCTATTCCTGCTTCATGGGACAAATCCACCTCGATATAGAACGAGAATTCCGCGCTGTGTTTGCGGCTGGGACGAGATTCGATCTTGCCGAGGTTCAAACCTCGCCGCGCAAATATGCCCAGGGTATCATACAGGGCTCCGGGGCGATCGCGCAGCGAAAAAATGATGCTGCTCTTGTCCCCCGAGAGCTTCCGGTCCGGACGGCCGATATGGATGAACCGGGTGACATTGTTGTCTTCCGCAATATCCGAATAGATTATTCTTAAGTCATAAAGCGCCGCAGCTGAACTGTTGCCAATGGATACCGCCGGCTTGCTCTCAGAACGCAGTATCTGTGCAGCCCGTGCGGTACTGTCGCATATCTCGGTGCGCACGCCGGACAGACTCGACTTGATGAAGTCCTCACACTGGAGCAGGACTACCGGCTGGGAGATCAAGAGTTCCACCTCTTCCAGGGCCAGGTTGCGGCAGGCCAGCAGGTGCTGCTGTACCGGCAGGTACAGCTCGCCCTTGATCCAGACCTCAGTATTCTGCAACCCCTCGAAAGTAGGATGGATAGTACCGGCCAGTGAGTTTTCGATAGGAACCAGCGCTCCATCTACCCGACCGCTCTCCACCATTTGAAATACTTCCTGTATGGTGCCCGCTACTTCAAGTTCGACTCCACCACCCCAATAAATCCTGGCCGCCTCTTCACTGAAGGTCCCGCGCGGTCCCAAAACGGCATAAGCCATTATCTGGCCCTCCTTCCTACTGCCCGGGCTATCGGTTCGATCTCTCTCATCAATTGGCTGAAACCGCGGGGAGTAAGGGATTGGTCACCATCAGACAGTGCTTTCTCGGGATGCGGATGTACCTCCACCATGATGCCGTCGGCCCCGCTGGCTATCGCCGCCCGGGCCATCGGAGTGACCAGGCTTCTTACTCCGGTGGCATGACTGGGGTCTACCAAAACCGGCAGATGTGACATCTCCTTGACCATAGCCACCGCTGCCAGATCCAGAGTGTTGCGGGTCCAGGGCTCGCTGGAGCGAATTCCCCGCTCGCAAAGAATCAGCTGATTATTGCCGCCGGCCAGAATATATTCTGCGGCTAAGAGCCATTCCTCGATGGTAGCTGACATTCCTCGTTTGAGTACAATCGGCTTATTGATCTTTCCGAGTTTCTTCAGCAAAGAAAAGTTATGCATATTGCGGGCACCGACCTGCAGAATATCTGCATATTCGGATACAATTCCTATGTCTTCGGCATCCATTACCTCGGTAATCACCGGCATGTTCATATCCTCGCCTACCCGGGCCAGAATTTTAAGACCATCCTCGCCGAGGCCCTGGAAGCTATAGGGAGAAGTCCGAGGTTTGTACGCGCCGGCCCGCAGCATATTGGCCCCGCTTGCCCGCACCTTGAAAGCGGTCTCCTTTAGTATTTCCTCGTTCTCTACCGCACAGGGGCCGGCTACTATGGCCAACTGCTCCCCGCCGATGATACAGCCTCTGACTTTGATCTCAGTGTTTACCGGGTTTCCGCTGCGGGAAACCAGCATATCCTCGCCTTCTTTACTCTGTAATCTGGCCATTTCTACTCCTCCTTGTCTAATAAAAAAACAGACCTCTCATCCCTACAGGGACGAGAGGTCTATCAACTCCCGCGGTACCACCCAGATTGCCATTGCTGGCCACTCATTAAATAAGATACGAGATCCCCTGTAAAATATAAAAAGCCTCTCATCCACTTTGGGACGAGAAGCTTTGATCGCTACCCGCGGTACCACCCACTTTGCCTTGTTGGCCGCTTGCATGAAAGATACAGGTTAATCCGATATCCCCTCCCCTTTAACGGTGGGAGTTCCGCCTCGACCTACTTGCATGCTTAACACGTTTCAGCCGGGTGCTCCGAAGTGAACTTCACAACGTTTCGTTATAGGGACGCTTACAGCCGGTGGCATCCCATCTCTGAATAACTCCATCGAAGCTACTTTACTTCTTCATAGCATTTGAAATATATGTATAGATAATAGCACGGCTTGGCTGCTTTGTAAAGCCGCATTTATAAATTAACCACAGCGACCTTAGTGGCTACCCACCAGGGTGCATGAGTTGTAACCGGAGGGTGATGGGCACAGATTAGAGCGCAAGCCAATGTGGTGAATCTATATCCGCACCGATACCAATATTAGCTCGCCAGGGGACAGATCTTCGGCAGAAGGCTATACCCTTACATTATACCTTATAGGAACGGGTTGTTTTCGCGTTCGAAGCCGATGGTGGTTGCCGGGCCATGGCCGGGGTAGCATACTGTTTCATCAGGATATATCAGCAGCTTTTCTTTAATATTTGAAATTAGTTGTTTGTAAGATCCGCCCGGAAAATCAGTACGGCCGATCGACATCTGGAATAAGGTATCGCCTACAAATATTATATCGCCGGTTTTCAGACAAATTCCTCCCGCACTGTGGCCGGGAGTGTGGATTACTTGAAGTTCCACAGTATTGCCGATCTTTATGACATCGCCTTCTTTAATCATTTGGTCAGCCGGGGGGCTGGTAACCTTACTGCCCATCAAAAACGAGAAGTTTGATACTGCATTGACCAACATCTTGGCATCGGCTTCATGGATAAGTATCTTGGCACCGGTAGCCTCTTTTACCCCGCGGTTGCCGCCTATGTGGTCAATATGGCCATGAGTATTTATGATATAGACAGCTTTTAACCCGTCCTCTTCCAGCAGGCGCAGAATAGCCTTGGGATTTCCGCCGGGATCAATCACTGCAACTTCCTTGGTTTCTTCACAGCCAACTATGTAACAATTCACTGCCATCGCGCTGATTTCCAAACCCTTTAATATCATCACCCTACCTCCTAAAACAATTTATCGCTGTCTAATAATATAGTTACCGGGCCGTCGTTTTGTATGCTGAGTAACATGTCAACTCCAAATTCACCGGTGGCAACTTGTATTCCCTGATTCTTAAGATATTCTACACAATAATTGAATAATGGGAGAGCCTTTTCTGGCAGTTCCGCTTCGATAAAACTGGGGCGCCTGCCCTTGCGGGCATCACCATAAAGGGTGAACTGGCTGACCAGCAGAACCTCACCCCCCGAGTCTAGCAGGGACCGGTTCATTTTGCCCTCCTCGTCCGGAAATATACGAAGATTAATGACCTTATCCATCATATATTGAGCTTCTTTTTTCGTATCGCCCTGCCTGATACCTAATAATACTACTATGCCACATTCGATGCGGCCTATCTCCCGGCCATCAACTGCGACTGAGCTGACCAGGCTTCTCTGCACTACAGTTCGCAATACTAATCACCTCTGACCTCTCCGGGATGACTGCGCCTTACCTCCAGTACATCCGGCACATTCTGGATTCTTTTAATCAAGGACTGCAATTGACTCAGGTCCTTGATCTCCAGCTTAAAGTTCATGATAGCTTGCCCATTGCGGGTGGCCCGCGAAAACACCGAGTTTATCTGAACATGCAAATCAGCGATCACGTTCATAACATCAGTAGTCAGCCGGGGACGATCGAAGGCCTTTACCTCCAGTTCCACATAGTAAATGCCCTTCTTATCCGCCCAGGCCACATCGATAACTCGATCCTGTTCATTGTTAAGATAGTTCTGCAGGTTGGGGCAATCCTGCCGGTGCACTGACACCCCGCGGCCTCTGGTAATATAGCCCAGAACCAGATCACCGGGAAGCGGATTGCAGCAGCGTGCCAATCTGATGGCTACATCATCCACCCCTTTTATGGTGAGTGCCGCGCTATGCTTCTCAGGGCTGCTGGCTTCTTTTATCTTGGGAATAGATGAGGCTTCTTCGGTGATGGTCTCAGGAAAATACATTTCCTTGATGCGGTTTATAACCTGCACCGGGGTAACAACACTGTCACCAACTGCAGCATACAGGTCCTCGGAAGTGTTCAGGCTGAACTTTTTGGCCACTTCCCGCAGCCGTTCTTCTTTTAGATATTCCTTGCCATTAAGCTGCTTTTTCCTGAGATCCTTCTCCAGCAGTTCCCGTCCCCGGATGATATTATCCTCACGCTGTCCCCGCTTGAACCAACTTTTGATCTTACCTTTGGCCGAAGAGGTCTTGACCATGTTCAGCCAATCATGCGATGGCCCTGGTGAATTTTTCGAGGTCAATATCTCCACAATGTCACCGTTGCCCAGGGGATAATCCAGCGGCACTATACGGCCGCTCACTTTAGCGCCGGTGCAGTGATGACCGACCTCCGTATGGACCCGATAAGCAAAATCTACCGGACACGCACCTTTGGGCAGTTCAAAAACCGCACCCTTGGGGGTAAATACAAAAACAGTATCATCAAACAAATCAATTTTCAGGGATTCCATGAACTCCGAATTGTCTTTTATCTCCTGCTGCCATTCCAGCATCTGCCGCAGCCAGGAAAGCTTCTCATCGAAGTCCTTTTCTTTGGCACTGGCACCTTCCTTATAGCGCCAGTGGCTGGCGATTCCATACTCGGCTGACCCATGCATGTCCCAGGTGCGGATCTGCACCTCGAAGGGTTCCCCGCCCTTCCCGATCAGAGTAGTATGCAGGGACTGGTACATATTATTTTTTGGAGTGGCGATATAATCCTTGAAACGTCCGGGCAAAGGGCGCCACATGGTATGAATGATACCCAAGACCCCGTAACACTCCGGCACCTCATTCACAATGACCCGGATGGCGATTTTATCATAGATTTCATCGATATCTTTGTTTTGCTTGACCATCTTCTTATATATGCTGTATATGTTCTTGGGCCGGCCGGCTATATCGGCTTTGATGCCGATCTGCTGCAAACCAGTTTCGATTTGATCGATCAGTTCCTGAACGTAGTCTTCTCGCTCCCGCCGCTTTTGTTTGAGGCGTTTGGCGATCTCGTAGTAAATATCAGTTTCCAAATAGGCAAAGGCCAGGTCTTCTAATTCCCATTTGAATTTAAAAATCCCCAGGCGGTGGGCCAGGGGAGCGAATATTTCCATGGTTTCACGGGCTATTTCCTTTTGTTTGGGCTCGCTTTGATACTGCAGAGTTCGCATGTTATGCAGGCGGTCCGCCAGTTTGATAATTATTACTCGGATGTCTTTGGCCATGGCCATGAACATCTTGCGCAGGTTTTCCACCTGTGCCTCTTCACGGGATTGAAAATCGATACGGCTAAGTTTGGTAACCCCGTCTACCATAAGGGCAATCTCTTCACCGAATTCGCTGAGAATATTAATAAAGGTAATGTCGGTATCCTCTACCACGTCATGGAGCAGCGCAGCACAGATTGACGCGGTATCCATCTCGATATCAGCCAGAATCATGGCGACTTCCACCGGGTGTATAATGTAGGGCTCACCCGAGTTCCTCTTCTGACCAGTATGCGCTATTTCAGCATAGTTGAATGCCTTTTCGATCAGCCCAAAATCAGCCTCTGGATCGTAGGCTTTTAACTTGTCGATTATCATATTTACTTCGGGACCCATCGGCATCACCACGCATATAATTCATTCAGACGTTCCAACCATGAGGCAAAGCTCTTTTTTTCGGCCAGGCCTTCCAGGTAATAGGGGGAGTCACAGAGGTCGAACTCCGCAGTTGCAGTATTTCTGAGCTTTATAGCCATTATACTACCCTTTTTCTCGGTCTCACACAACCCCAGGTCGGCCAGTATACAAAGCACTGCTTCGATTTCAAGAGGAGAAACTCCCCGTCCCAGTTCAGGTTTGAGTTCGCTGGCCAGAGCCTCGAAAGATGTTTTTACCAATTCCTGATCCCTTCGGGCCAGGCAGTTCCAAATCGTTTTCACCAGCTCCCCCGTCGGAAAAGAGCGTTCAAGATGAGACCGGTTGAAGTCTATCGCATCCGCTCCGAAAGTCGCAAATATGGTCGTATCCTGATCAGCGGCAATCTGGTTCAATACCGCCAGTGCCTCATATTCACTGAATGGCAGATCGGCAAAAACCATCTCTTCAATGACTTGTTGGTTAAACAATCCAGCGTAGGCACCATCGGACAATAAAATCCCTGACTCACCGGACAGGAAACTCTGTCGGATGGCATCCCTCTTTTCCGGGACATCCAATCCCACTTCAATATACATCCCCGGCACATCCTGCGTCAGGTTTTTCAGGGTGGTCGGTCGGTTACTATAAATAAAGGTACGGCGGTTTTTTTGCAGCGTCCAATCCCGGTTCACCTGGAAGCGGTGGCGCGGCACCCAATGCCATACCGTATGCTGATACTTCTCCAGCTGCTCTCGCCATTCGCCCCCTGTTGGAGTAGTCCATAACTGTATAATATGACAGCTATGCTCGGTAAGGGTATGGCTTTGCAGGTAATATCCCAGATATGAGTTGGTAGTCAGGCATACTTTTATACTGCCATCCCCGAAGCGTCGTTCCGCCCGCATCCGCCTGTTATAGGGCATACAACCGTGCATTTCCTCCACCACTTCCGCCGGGAAAAAACGCTTGAAAATCATCTTCTGTTTGTTTAAAAGCCGTGATGTGGGATAGGTGAGGATGACATTACGGCCTTGCTCCAATTGCCCTTGCAGCATAACCATCATGGCACTCAGCCATCCGTCACCAGGGTTACGTGAATATAGCCCAATGGTGCTGACGGAGGGCTTAATATCGTTAATCCGTAGCTGGATGCTCCTTTTTCCCCTAAATTCGTTCTCCTCCAGGCCAAAGACCAGATCTTGATTCAGGTATGACAGTGAGGGCTTCATAAAATCAGGCCGCCCAAAAGCCACTCCATCAAAACCGGCCGCTTTGCAACGAAAGTGTTCAAGGCCCTTTCCCATCAACTGAAAAGACTCCAGTTTTATCCCCTGCATGACGAAACGCGGGGCCGGATTGTCCTCGCCATAAGGCTCCAGGAGTCTGATTTCCCGCACCAGATCGATGGTGATCTCTTCCCGGCTCAGCTCCAGGTCAACGCTTTGCTGAAGTTGATAAGCCAGGGGCACGGCTTGTTTCCCCGCCCAGTCATTAATATCCCGCCGAAAACCTTCATAATTTCGACGCTGCAGGCTCAGACCCGCCGCTAGCTTATGCCCACCAAAATGCTGCAGCCAGGAAGCATTCTCAGAGAGGGCTTCGTATAGGTTGAAGCCGGGCAGACTACGGCAGGAGCCTTTGCCATCATCTCCCTCCCAGGAGATGATGATAGCCGGTCGGTTGTAACGCTCAGCAATCCTTGATGCAACAATACCGATAACACCCTGGTGCCATCCCTCGCCGCCCACTACCAATACCAACTCTTCGTTCAGGTCAATCTGTTCCTCGATAAATGCGATGGCCGCCTGGGTGACCCCTTCTTCCACGCTTCGGCGCTGGATGTTCAATTCACATAGACCGGCGGCCATTTCATCCGCCTCATTCTCATTTGATGACAGAAACAGCTCCGCCACCAGACCGGCACTTTTCAGTCTTCCGGCCGCGTTGATCCGAGGCCCCAGCACAAAAGCCAGATGCCAGGCAGCCAATTCCCGATTATCCAGGCCACTGGCCTTAAGCAGAGACCTTAAACCCAGATTGGTGCTGTTTTTCATCCGCTGTAAACCGTGCTTTACCAGGATACGGTTATCTCCTTTTAGGGGAACCGCATCCGCCACCGTGGCCAGAGCGACCAGATCCAGCCAGGCCATGATCTCATCATGGCCTATTCTATCTTGTCCCAGGGCTCGGCACAATTGAAAGACCACACCTACTCCAGCCAGATCAGCACTGCCTTGCAGCATGTCCAGACGGGGATTCACTATCGCCAGGGCCGGCGGCACTTCGGTGGGTGGGGTATGATGATCGGTAATGATTATGTCCAAACCCAGTTCCCGGCCCCGCTGGATTTCGTAATATGAAGAAATGCCATTGTCAACAGTTATCAAAAGTCGGTAGTCCAACCCGGCCAACTTTTCCATGGCTTTCATATTCAGGCCGTAACCTTCACTGAAGCGATCCGGCAAGTAGTATTCCACGCGGGCACCCAGCCTTCGCAGGCATTGAACCATGAGCACGGTACTGCAAACCCCGTCCGCATCATAATCACCATATATGATAATTGGCTCGGCAGAGTCTATGGCCCGTTCAATGCGCGCCACTGCCTGAGTCATACCGCCAATCTGCCAGGGATTCGTCAGGTCGTCCATGGTACAGGTCAAAAAGCGCCGGGCCTGTTCCAGGCTGGCAATACCCCGGACCGTCAACAAACGTCCCAGGGTTATTGATATCCCAAGCTCCCTGGCCAGCATCCTGGCCAAGGGTTCATCAGGTTGTGCAATACCCCATCCACTTTTGGCTTCCATGCTTCTTCTCCCTTATATGGGCTATGAACAGATTAAACTATTTGATATGGGCATGGCAAAAGCAAAAAGATGAGTATACTAAAGTCACGACTCGTTTCCCATTTCATATCGCCAGGTATGGCCCTGAATTGAATTATATGATTAAATATAGCTCATAGGTTGGAACCGGCCAGGGTATCAAAACGTCGGTTCAAAGGAGATGTCAAATGCCAGAATCAGTTTTTTATGTTCGGCGTCATATGAAATCTTACCGGGAAGGCATATTTCAGGATATCAACGACCCGGTAGTAATAGAAACCCAAATGACCATCGTGGTCAATGGCAGCGAGCTGGCTGCCTTGGCCTGCTCCCCGGCCGACTTGCCGGAATTGGCGGTGGGTTATTTGGTCAGCGAAGGCCTGTTGACTAAAGGTCAATCAATAGATTCCCTTGAACTACTCTCAGAACACAGGGTATCGATCGAAGCCGATATTGTAACCGGCCTAACTGAGAGTAAGGTCCGAGTGATCAACACCTGTATGGGCAAAGGCCGAATCTCACCGACACTCCCCAGCCAAGACTCCCTGGCTGCCACCCAGGCAAACTGTGTATTTAAGGCTCGGGATCTGTTGGCAGTGATAGATGAACTTAACAACACCTCTGAGACCTTCCGCTTGACCGGCGGGGTGCATAGCGCCGGATTGGGCCAGGGCAGATCTCTTTTGGTCCGTTACGAGGATATCGGGCGGCACAACGCTGTAGATAAGGTATTCGGTTATGCCTTCCTCAAAGGTCTGAACATGGATGATAAATACTTGGTGCTGAGCGGCCGTATTGCCGGGGAAATCTTAATGAAAGCCGCCCGCAGCGGGGTTTCTTTGATACTGTCGCGCTCCGCCCCTACCCTGCGAACTGTGGAATTGGCTGAGGAATTAGGCTTGACTATTGTGGGCTTTGCCCGGGGTGAGCGCTTCAATGTATATACCCATTGGGACAGAATTCAGATATGAAATCGGGGAGGCTATCATGATTCCAGTAGTAGGTTTTGTCGGATACTCCAACTCGGGAAAAACCACCATCGTCTCCAGATTGGTGTCTATATTAAAAAATCGCGGGTACCGGGTTGCAGCCATTAAGCATGCCTCCCACGGATATGATATGGATATGCCGGGTAAGGATTCCTGGCAGCATTTTGAGGCAGGCGCCGACCAGGTATTAGTGATCGGACCCGAGTCCTATAGCCATCACCATCGCGGTCCGGCCAATTTGCTGGATATCTTGAACCGAATATCTGACGTGGATATAATCCTGGTGGAAGGTTTCAAGAGTGAACCTGTACCCAAGATAGAAATCATCAGTAAAGATGACCCCACCCGGCGTATTCACTTGGGCGAGTATCTGCAGGCAGTGGTAAGCTCAGAGGACCCCCACGGGAGCGTCCCATGGTTTGATTCGGATGATCTGAATCCATTGGCCGACTTCCTGGCAGAACACTTTATTAAATGAGTTTTTTGCATACTAAAAACCCTTGAAAAAATGGGGAATGTAGAAGATCAAAAAAGGACTTCACCCCCATATTTGCCGAATTTATAAGGTGACTAAACCAAAAACACAAACAAACACGAGGGAGGA